>JGI24158J21664_10000437_pt1 | contig 37332 bp, 14 predicted proteins | sample Ectturendosymbi3_FD_21664 | JGI IMG/M metagenome (IMG submission 21664) | reverse complement strand
AGCCGCATGCGGCCCAGTCGAGGGTTTTGTGCGGCCCAGTTTAGATGTCGCTGTAGTAAAAGTATCCCATATACTGACAACTTGTCCTTATTTTAACAATTTTAAATTTGACATTTTAACGCAGGTGGTCCTCAGTGCCGCTTTATCACGTCTGTTACCAGTGCAGTTAGGTTTCGAATGCTTTCTGTACATTAGCTTAAGCTAAATTTAGTTTGCTGAGATCAAAGGAAGCCGTTCAATGCGCGGCCCTCAGTAATATGTCATTCAATGTGCGACTCTGGCCAAGACAGTGACAAAATTTTTGGCTCAGTAAGCCATTTGGGTTGGACATAGCTGGCCTAAAACTTATCAAAGTCAAGGATATGTTGCGTCACAATAGCTTATTGTTACGGCACAAAAACGCTTGTGGCCCGCAATAAATTTCCCCATGTGAAAGTGACCCGCAACACTAAAAAGGTTGGGCAGGCCTGCCATACATCCTTCAACTGGTTACTTCTGTTAAAAACTGCTGCATGCAATGACGTTTGTAAAATTGTTTAAACAAGTTACGGAAAAAACTCACATCCTTGATCGGCGTGTTTTCCCAAAATGCATTTTCAATCAGGTGGTGTCTTTGCTTCATTGGACTGTCTTTTGGCAATATCACACGCCCGTAACTTGTTATCATCTGGGGTGAGATTGGAGCAATACTTCAGACAGTGAACAGAAAACTGCCTGTGCTTCCTTGCTGCAGTCGCCCTTATGCTGAAAACTATCTGGCACTAGAAAGCAAACGTGTCAAGGCGCGCGAAGCGTTGTAGTTGTGATAACTTTTCTTGACACTTTCGCTACAGTAATTAGAACGGCAGGCGGATATTTGCGGCGGTTACGCTCAAATGATCAATGTAATAGATGAAAAAGCCCGTCATATGGCTGAATCAGCTGACAAAATTTTGCGACTTATAGAGTTTCTCGATTTTGAAAGCATCTTATACTCTCATACTCTGTAACGTCCACTTCGAGGTTTGTGCAACCAACATTCCCCGCTGAAATATGAAAACGTCTTCTGGGGTGACGATAGGAACAGCGCTTAAAAGCCAGGCTCCACGATAATTCAGACGAAACGGTGCTTTTAGAACAGGGATTCCCAACCTTTCTCTGACCATGTACCCCTTCAGCATTTCGACAGATGAGCATGCGCCCCTAAAATATCGTATGACAAAAAAGCTTAGTAAAATAACAAAAATCCACTGAATTTTTAAAAGAACTTTTGTATTTTTATAACTAAAAAGGTAGATTCCGTTTTTATGTCTCAAAGTTAATATATTTAACAATAAGCATATAATGATTTTTGAAAATAAATTTTCAAAAATTATAATTTTTGTGCTGGCTTGATTCAGGGATTTATCGTAGATCGTCTTGGTTTTAAATTTCCACAATGGTAATCTTTATGGCAACACCTTACATCTGTTGTAGCTCAGACAGAATTTCGGGTGAACCTCAAGTAGAGCTTGAGCGCAACTATGGTAGTCAGGCAGCAGGGAATATTTTCCCTTGGAGTCACCAAACCCGTTTATCATCACCGTCTTCAAACGCTTCGTTCGTTTCGCGAACTTGCATACTTCTAGAAATGACTTGTATCGTTTCAGTGAACATTGCCTTTGCATGTGGTTCATGCTACCGATGTCACTTCTAAGTGCATGGCGTACGCTATATTGACACCTGCACTGTTAATCGAACCACTGTACACAATACAGAATATTCGCACTGGCATTTTTAGAACTCACTAATCCCCAGTGACCGACCCCGATATCTTGGCTCTCGCTTCTGGATCTCTATACCGGTCACAATGTCCACCTTAATTGGAAATTTGATTTCGTCCACGATACCGGAGTTGGAATGTCGTACTTCTGTTGAATAACTGCTTATCGATTGATGGCAGAAGTGATCTGGGTCTGTTCACCGACCACATATGCATTGAAATGACCCCCTCTCACTTGTGGCGATATTGGGCACGTTTATCGCTATCAAAACTTCGTTCCGCGTAATTAAACCAGTTGTTTGTATGACGAAACCTGCCGCTAAACGCGTCGATCTCTTGTGAAGATATGACGTCGCGTGGGTTGTTTGCGTGAAAATCGTTTGTGCCGGCGCGAATGAGCTTGCAGACAAGCTTAACGTGCTTACATTATTTTGATGATAACCGTGTAATTTTTGATTGTGGGCTTATCGTTTCGAGATGTCATGCGCAAGACGCGCTATCGAGCCACTTAATCCTCTACGTCATCTGTCTGATATTTTTTAACGGACTGTCTAAAATTTCTGTAGTCGGATAGACATCAAACTGTGGTTTTGCCCAGGTTTGCTGCACATTATGAAGCTGATGCCGTCAACCAGAACATTTGCACTGCAAATACATGAAATAACATTTAAAAATATTTTCCGGGGTTATGTGGTGGCAAGCTGGTACTGCATACAGCTTGCTTCTACAAATACTGCCTGATATTCACTAAAAATTACGGAATGCATGTTTGTGTTAACTTGAAGTGAACGGATGCCTGAGCAGTAATATGTCTGGATAATCTTGACTGTGAACACGTCTCGCGCAGTTTACACGGAGAGGTGTTCTGTTTAGCCCACACTACAAATTTAAGTTTGCCATCGCCGAAACCTAAGTAAGCTATTGAACCTTAAGCGCAAGGTCGCTGCTGTTCTTAGTTTCTATGATACCGACGCAAACAATAAAATGCTTTTCAACAGTTTTTTGTATTGGCGTAGTTCACGCTTCTATATAAATTTCTGCAGTTGCTGACTGTTTATCTCAGAATCGATTTCTGTTTGCTTGTCAGCAATAATCGGTTAATTGATGCCGTATTTCGCTTTAAGCAAATACCTATTGATATTTTGTTCAAGCAAGATTCTTTTTCATTTTGGAAAAAACTTCGAGTTCGAGTTAGTAGCTATAACTCTTTGCTAGCAAAAATGGGATTACCAGCTTTCGTTTGGTTAAGTGTTTGTCGGGGGGACGTTTCTTCATTTTCAACGGTGAGCACAGGTATAAACTTAAGGGATTATAGAATGTACGATAAGTTTAACGGTTGTTACGGATACCTTTACGGAACCGCAGCTGGAAGGCGGTGCCATTTCATCAAGTCAAATTCAATTTTGTTTTCAGGCTTCCCTCTCAACTATACCCGCATGTAAAAAATATTTAGTTCGGCGGCGTTCTGTACTGAGTCGGCATAGTTAGGAATTTCAGATTCATGGTTTTCGCTGGTATTTGTCGTGCGTAGTGCTGAGCTGACGTCAGAAGGTAGATGTAATTATGCTGTATTGCGCTACTGACTTTAAAACGGATAGAAAACCTGTTAAAGACAAAACAAAACGGGGAGCGATAGGGCAGTGTGCTTGAGCAAGTCTAGTGTTTTGCTTGAAACGAGTTACCTGGTTTTCTTACAAGATGCAAACGACAAACAACTAATACAAGCCGTAGTGGAGTGTTTGATGCTTTCAAAAAACTGTGGTGCAAAAAAGTGATAGAACGACGCTTCCCGGCGTGGTTGAAATACATCCCCCCTACCACGCCCTTGGCTCCTTTTCCTTGAAACGCGCTGTATGGCCGCTTTTCAAGTTTGCACACTGACTTTTACGGTTTGTAGGAAAGTTGGTTCATGGATGGGTTTCCAGCTGTAATGTGGTAAGGTAATTGTCGCCTGCGTTGGATGCTCACTTGAATGTTGCTGGGTGTTTATTCCGGATTGCCATAATTGGTGGCGTAAAAAGGTTTTAATTTTTATTATTCAAACATGTTGTTTAATGCAGTGTTCTTGACTTGACTCAAGTCAACCAAAAGTTAGTGCTTTGTGAAGAAACAATATTTGTTGAATATCTCGTATGTGAAATGTATTGATTGTTGAGAGGTGTAAAACATGCTGATTTTCAATACATTTTACTTTCTCAAGGCCGTTTCGAGAAATTTGCTTCAACTTTATTTGACATTTTCTGGAAAGTTCAGCTATGTTGCGTTTCTTACTATCTGGTGTTTTACTGATATGCGAAAATGGCTTGGTTACGAAAAATGCTTCCAAATTCAAACCGGGGTGTTGGCTCAACGATAATTTACGAGTCAGGCTTCGCAGTTTAGCCCGCGGCTGTAAACACAATTTTTCAAAAAAAGCTAATGTCCACAAGTACAGCAGCAATGGTTGCGTGAAGAAGATTAATTTGCTCGTTTTTTTTCAGTGGAAAAAACTTTCACTGAAAAAATGCGGTTATTTCGGCCGGCATAGCAAAGCGGACACGCAGTGAATGCAGCAGCATAGCTCACGAAACAGGTCGACACCATTAGGTGCTGCCTTGCTAATGTGAACTGGATGGATGAGTATATGCGATTGAAAATTGTCCGGAAAGGCCTTCTAAGTGTCTCAATGGGCTCCTGTCGCGATGGTTGTCATTGATGATCCTTTGTTGTCATCGTGCGGCGATAATTGTGTAGTCACATGTAGGTTGGTGGAGGCCACGTAATTTTATCTGATTTTAGCACCAGCCGCGTCAGCACTGCGTCATATGTCCGTTTGATATGCGTTTCGTTGATCAATGCTGGTTGGGATGGTATCGGTTGTGTAATAACATCATTCGCTGCGTGTCGGCACTCGGTGAAGAAAGCGATACTAACGCTTCCCCATGCTATGCGCGTTGTTTGAAAACTCAACGCATTTGGTCTTCGGTCGCTATGACAGGTCGGATTAGCGCAGGTCCGCGATATAAATAACTCGAGTTGCGGCAATTGTTTTGACCGTAAGAGTACGCTGTTGCTTGCCCAGTGTTATTGCCGCGGGCCAATTCTAATTACGGGACAGGCAAGTGTGATCATCAAAGTCAAGGACAAGTCTATCTGCCGAGCTCTTCGCCAGCAGTTTTGTCCGTCAGATCAATAGCGATTGCGTTTCGGCCCTCGTATTTTCGTTCGTGTGCTGATGGGGATGCAGTGTTGCTGTCAAGCTTGTTTTAGATCGATATTTATCTGCCGGCTTGACTGCTAGTTGCTGACTGGCGTCTGGTTTTGCAATTAGCAAAAAACTGCTTTCTTCGGTAGGGCTTTTTCAGCTCATGGTGTTTTATATCTGGCTGGATCTGATTATCACAGGCGTATGTCACCTTACGGTTAAATTTGGAATACTTCACTACTGGATTTTCGGACGACAAAATATATAATCACTCCCAAGCGAGGTGAGTGGCGTCAGAAGTTAATCCTTTTTTAAGTTAAATTTTCTGGATTTCATAAACAGTCGTGGACTTTGGATATGACTTGTTTCTTTGGTACAAATGATTTGAGGAAGCATCATTGGAAAGACCTTTTCAGTTTTATGCTTGTACAAGTTCGAGCTGACAGTTAACTGATCGCGAACAATTGGAATTCCTTGTTTTTTTTTCGTCCATGTACTTCTGTACGAAACTCGACGGGATGCAAAAACTTATTCTATTAATAGTTGCTTGCATCTTTCGCGTAAGGTAAGGCATCGCTTGCGCGGTTTTAGCGACATATGCCAATTTTTCAAGGACGCGTGTTGTTCAAAACGACAGAGAGGCAGCTGATAACCGGTGGTTATTTGTAAGGTGATGTGGAAATTAAGTGCTGTCTCCGCGAGGTGGCGCATCTTGTCTGATCGCACTCGGAGATTCTCGTAAACTGCAGACGCCATCTCTGATGCTTTTGCTGTTAGCAGCTTGTTCACGATGCACGTCTGCGGCGTCGCGTGTGATGAAGATAGTCGATCTGCTTGCTGAGTGTGAGCAATCCAGCAGAAGTGGCATAATGGAGAAGTTTTCAAGTAATAGGTTGCATTTTCCTAAGGATTTTTCTACTATTGATAGAGTCATTTCGACTAGTTCAGTTGCGTAGTGGACGATTCCTTGCAGTTAAGCTTCAAGTTTTGCGTACAGCTTGAATGTTGGCGGACCAAGCAAAGCGATTGTCACTTGCTTTATTACAAAATACTTCAATGAGTTTGAAACGCTGCTTAGAGGTTTGCATTAAGTTGCTGTAATATAAGTTGATGACATCAAAAGCAGGGGGATAAGGACTGGTACGCTTCAAGTGCTCATGAAGCCTGAACTTTACAGATACACCAGTAACGTAAGCAGTCGTAAATTCCACGTTTGTCGTTGAGTTGGTACACTGTTGATGGCGTCTTGAGTTTGAATTATTGCGAATTGTCAATTTTACCGGTTATTTCATTACATTCATGGTTCTTTTGTCTCCATATCGGCTGATTTCGATCAGTTGAAAGGTTTTCATTGTCTGACCGCCAATGCGGGCTAATTTCTTGGTTTCCTTTGTGACTTCTGTATCAGGGTAAAAATCATTGACAGCTATAACGCCTAGTTTTCCAACCGTTTTGTTGTCGACATCTTGGTATAACGTACGTGGATCAATTGAACTGCGTCCACGCGCGTTATCTACAATAACTCAACCTCGGGTCCATTATCACAGCGGCTTTTGATTTGTGAAAACCGCCCAGGCGGACTGCAGCTGAACTACTTCGATCGAAACTAAAGTTACGGTCAAACCTTGGGCCACCTTGTGGTGCCGACAAGTGCTTGCGAAAAGCCAGTCAAAGCGGGATACTTGCGCGTGAAATCAAGAATCGCAGCATCAACCGAACAGCAGCTGTAGTAGCGAATGTAAAGTCTGCGAGTGGTAACCAGTCAAATAGGTGCTGAAGCTTGCACAGTAGCCATAAGGAGCTCGTGGTGCGTCTAGTCATCGAAGCCTGATTGCTCCTGGATATATCGGAAATCTGACTTGAGCCTTTGCTAAGCCGGTTCTTTTATACAGAGTTGCTGGAAACCTGTTGCGCATTGTTGCTAAGAAATGTAGTGTGTATTCTACGCGGTAAGTGTTGCGCTTTCAAAGATGCTGCACTGCTGTTGCATTTGCAGAACCTGATGGAGAACGGAGAGGGCTGTGGTATCACCTGGCAAAGAGGTTAACTTAACACGACGTTTGCATGCTTGTTTAGTAGCTTCATCCGTACGTTTGCGTGTCTTGTGTCGTGCTCTAGTTAGCCACAATGTTTACATTCCTGTTCTGTTTGATATCCCTTTGTAATTTATCGCCTTGTAACGCAAAGGTTGATTGACGACGCAAATATGCTTGTTTAGTAGGCAAATCATCTGTTGTTCTGTCGGCAGTGCAACTCGCGCAGGCAATATGCTATTTGGTCATTTTGTAGTGTTAACTTCAGACATAGCCCAACAGTGAGTTTGTCTTTTGCTCAGTGCAGATGCGTGCACTTTTTTGCAAGAAGCTAGCAGGTAGGTAAAGAAATACTGGCATCGCACTTTTCAGTAGCGATTTTGAACCGTATTGCGCGAAATATTAAACGGTACACACTGCGATAGCTGCATAGTCTGAATGTAGAAAGTATTCCTGCGGTTTTAACGGTTTTTAAAGTTTAAGTTGACCAAGACCTATTGCCATTTCATTAAAAGAGGCACTTTCGTAGCTTTGCTCATTTGAAATCGGAAATTTTGCGCTCCCTTCTTCCCTGCCGTATTGATTCTTTAATTGCCTACTGTCGCTTACCTTTAAGTTTCAGTAACTCGATCGCTAGTCGATTTACGAGAACGAGCATATAGTTCGTATAGGCCAGCTGCCTTGCGAACATCCGATGTAATGTTTAATGAGCGGAGTTTGCTCTAGAAATCACTTTTTCCGCAGAATAACGATCTTCGGTAAGCGCAGACATTGTGGAAAAGTACCTATTGCTAGCCTCTACGTGCACCATGCTGTTCGTGAAGTTTGCTGGTAACGCTTGCGTTGATTTCGAAACAGTATGCCTACAAGCCAACAGTTGGCGCGAAGTGAAGGAAGTTACGTGCACACTGGCAAAACTTTCTGTGATTGCACCATTTTTAAACAAGGGAGGCGTTTACGTCATAGTTGCTGAGTTCTTCACAAATTTTGTAGTTTTCTATCCGGTATTTAGCCAGTGTTTTCAAATCCACATCCACTCCGACTCAAAAAATCACACCCGACTCCGCGATGATGACATACTTCACGTGGCATGACTCTTGGTTTGAGTACAACTCTAAAAAAGGGTGAAGTTGGAACTCGCACCCCACTTCCGTTCTGCCTGCAAAGTAGAATTTTCGGGCCCGGCTAAAACGTTCTCTATCTCATTTCATGTATTTTTAAAAAGCCAACAGCTTGACCGAAATGCCAATGATAGTTTGCCTGATAACGGTGCGAATGCTGATCGGTCGATTTCTTTCTAGGCAGCTAAGCTCTCTGACAATGGTCCTTAACCTTTTCAACCATGGGACCCCATTTTTAAATAGATTAGCTTGGGGACCAATATCTTGCCCTATTGTGACATGAAGTTTTAAAGAAAACACTTCGGCACTCCTGGGGATCCAACGATTTTTCACTGGGAGCCCCCGGTTCCTGGCGACCCATTAAGAACCACTGCTCAAAGCTATTTCTCCTGAAATGTGAATTTACTTCTTGGCACAGACTGTTTGCTTTTGCCATGATACCATCTGAGGTAAACAGAAGAACGAACAAGATACGCTATAGACGCAAAATCAGCGCGTGCATTTAAATATTTATTGTGTCGGTTCTCGGGTCATGAAGTAGTAAACTGTCTGCAGTATTCAAGTATGTACTCTCCACAATAGAGTAACCAAGGAATCGATCAGTAAATTTTCAACAGGAAATTGATTTCACGTAAAATTGCGCATCCTCAGTCCTTATTGAAATAGAGATTCTATTGCAAGATCTCGAGCTAAATAACTGGCAAAATAAGGTAAAGCAACGTAGAATAATACGTTCAGTACCAACCCATCTACGTCAGAACAAGAGTTTGTTCATTTGCAAACACAGTACACATATAATTAAATGGATTTATAAAGCGGAGTCTGGATTAAGTAACTGTGAATTTTGTAATGCATTTCAAATGAAACTATTCCGTTCCAAGGCAATTTAGATTTAATAAACGGACGAATTTATCAACCGTGGATTTACTAAGAAGCTTCTATTGCATGTGCAATACTTATCCATTTTTTACGAAATCTTATCAATTTGCCAGATATTGTTCAACTCTTTGACCTATGTGTGAACCCACCTACATGTATCGTGCGTAAAAAGACGGATGATAAGCAAGAACTCTGACGCAATTCACAACGACCCCTCGCAAGAATCGGGCAAATTCAGTGAAAGTGCTCTGTCGCTAAGCGCTCTGACGTCAAGCAAACGTTTGAAATCTCGGGTATCAGCTCCTTTTGAAAAATCAGTTACTAAACCGTTGACAAACAAGATGTCATTGTTTCTTCAAAAAAGCTCTACATTTTTTTCCTTTTGCACAGTAAGCCTGGAGTGAAGACCATGTGGAACAAAACAATGTTACAGCAACTTATGACCACTCTCTTGACTTGTCTGGTTGTAATGTTCGGATTATTTTCAGGCTTAGCAGGGTTTTTTTAAAGGCGTTTTAGGGACCCGATTCGGCGGGTCCGTAGAATTGAAAATCGGGTCCCTAGAATCAGAGAAAATCGGGTCCCTACAGGTCCAAACTGGGTACCTAACATTTTCCATTTTCCTAAAAAAACAGGGCTTAGTATACGCAAGGTAGAGGAATGATTCGGAACCGCGCGTGCGAACAGATCCCCTGAAATTGCTGAGGTACTTACCGCGAGACGTGCGAAATCGCGGTGCGTCTCGCGTCGAATACCGAAAAACTGCTTGGAGGCTGTGAAACCGCAGCATTCATAATTTATGAACAGTAGCAAGAAATCACATGACGTTTGTATATGAACATCCAGATCGCTGAATCTTTTTCTCACTGAACCATTACGGAGTCACTCGTGCTGTCAACATTGGCTACCATTGTGTTTTGTCGAAAACATGTACAACTTCAAAGTTAGTGGTTCTTCTTATTCTCCGATTAGATTTGAGTTTGGAATTGCTTTAGAGCAAACCGCGCGTATTTCAGCTGGAAAATGCTAAACGAGTGCTTCCCAGACTTTCGGTTCATCGGTACCCTTTGGGCCTTTTTATGGGTTCGCGTGTATCCCTTAAAACAGCATCATGGTTTTAGCTGCTAAATGTAACTTGCTCTGTTACTCAACTTACATACTTTCCTCATATAGTTTGAAAAACCCTGAAAAAGTTTATGTTTGAAGTGATAATTACGACGTAATACGAAATCTGTTTATGATCATTACTAATTAAATGTAATCCAAGCAGAATAAGTTGTAATATAATCAAGCTGACAATGTACTGTTATAACCCCAGTACACCACGCTAATTCAATGGATGAGTTTGCTTTACGGCAGCAAGCTCATTAGTGCGAATGGAAACTTTAGAATAGCACAGCGAAGATCATGTTCAGAAGTTTTGAGCTGTGATGTGAATTTTGATTTAATTCCGAACAGCGCTGAAAATGCCGACCCACAAAGCCATGTTGATGGAAATAACAACAATACGTGGACAGCATAGCAGGTTCAGCAATCCGTCTGCATGAGTTGCGCACCAAAATCGAAATTCACATATATTCTTTCTCAGGGTGCAGGCCGCGTGCAAACTATCATGTCACAGTTCAACCACAATTTAAATAAAGCACGAGGCGTATTTTTGTACGTAACAATTTGGATAGTCTACTCTTCTTTGCCCTAAGCCAGTAATTATTAAGCAAGCTGAACCCGAAAGCAGATTACAACATTAGTTAGTAGCTAAAAGTCGTGGACAACGCTGTCCTAGTGCTTTTCGTATGGCGAGTAGTGTCATTCCGGTCGTGGCGCATACCCATTGTCTACTGTCGTAAAGAAACGAACGAAACTTCCCCCCATTTCAGTGCATCTAGCATAGCTGAATGTATTGTTTGTTTTTCTTACCTAAACTTTAACTTAAATCCAAAGTCATGCATAAAATACGAATTAACTAAGAGTTAGTAAAGAAGCTAACTATTCCTAAGAAAATATGGTTTTTACACAGTTACTTGCATGGTTTTGCACTTCACACACTATCTTTAATCCAATATGGCGGATCAGTGTTTTAAATAGCTTTATTTTTCTTTCCAAAATGTGGGGCATCCAATATGGCGGATCTGTGCTTTAAATAGCTTTATTTTTCTTTCCAACAATGTGCACTCTAATATTAATTGTTACGACATCGTTGGCTTAGTTTTGTCTTCCATAAATTTGCTGCTTGTTTGTAAATATTGAAATCGCCCGGCACAATTAATTAATCAGTGCAATGTGTCGTAACCATTGCAGAATAAGCGCAATTCAAATATTCCAATTTGGGTAAATTCTTGAAAACTAGTGAGAATATATGGAAGAGGACCACATCCAAATTTAGTTATTTAACTAAGAATTTTATCTCAGACCTAAGGTAGGTACCCCTTAAAGTCCAAACGCACCACTGGGAATACATGTACCCAAGTTTCGGTACCCCTGTGCTGAACCCTTCACGCACTGATGGACATAATGTCCATTAATATTGGTTTACATGGCTTGTGTGAATTCTAGCCGTACATTACTGTAATGACGTATTTTTCTGGTCATAAATCTTTTTTACTACAATTCTCTGCTCTTTTCGAGGCGTCTTTTTGTCTTACTCCACCGCGTATAGAATTCTGTCAAACATATCGGCGAATAAAGGTTCTTTTCTTTCAGTTTGATCAAAACTCTTAACTCCCAGATAGCAGTTGACACCACCACCGCTTCGACTCGGAATCATTTCACAAAAGCCACAAAACACTTCTGTAAAAAGGGAAATTGTACAAGTGCAAAATAGCGCCAACAGTGTATGCAAAACTACAAAATATGATTTTGTTGGGCGGACGAATACCAGTCTGATAACCTTTGATGCCACGAGGCTTGTGTGAAATAGGCAAAAACGCAGTGGTTTGTACAGAAAGTCTGGTTGACATACTCTTTCAAAGTGTTTCGCTCAAAATTTTAGAGAAAATACAGGTTACAAACAAACAACGGCAACTCGGAACACCAGAAACGCAATAGAACAAAAGCAGCCGGCGCAGTTTTGGTTGAATTTTGCTACATCGCATTTACATGTCAAATGGACTGAGCTGTAGAAATGTATTTTCTAGGATTGACCCTAAGCATTGGGGTCCTACACTAAACTTTTTTGTGTCGCTAGAGCTTTATTACTGTTACCAGCAAGTTTAGAAGTTGGAAAACCTTAATGTCGCCGTCATGCGACGGTGCTTTTTTGCACTGTTCGGCACATCTGTGTTGACGTTTGGTAGTTATCAACATTAAAATCGTAGACTGTTGTGCTGTACGTCGTTTTGTCGATGTCAGAAGCTACGATCATTTTGTCGAACGTGATTTATCGCAAGTTATCGAGAAGCTGCAATGTGAAAAACTGCATGTGTCAATGAAATTCGCTTAGTTTGCCTTTAGACAATGGTCTGGTTAGCCCCCGCGTCAAGAAAAACGTGGTCTCCTTAACTAGTACACGCCACTGTAGTACACGTTGCCCGCATGTATTAAATCCTTTGCTGACTTAACTCAGTCTGTGTCCGATCATTCCACACAGTTACAGTTATCTTGGTCGCTTTGCAGGAAAGTCATGCTGTTTCCAAAATATGCTACAAATGGGATGGGTAAAGTTGCATACGTCGCGCAAAATGTCAGTTACTCGACAAGCATTCCTTTTGGGGAATTTGCTGTCTTTTGTTGTATTTGCTGCCTTAACTTTCATAATTGGGAATTTGCACTGTCCCATTCTCTCTGCACTTCTGAACTCAACCAGTCAAAAAATTATACGCAGCCAAATATATTTTTGATGGAACATGACGACACTGAAACATTATCCGAGAACTTGCCTGCACTACAGTGTATGATTTGCTGGCGAAATTAGCCTCTGCGTGTTTTTCATGGTTGACTAAGATACGTTGGGCAAGTCTGATGCTCCAATATATTGTATGCAGAAACTGGTTTACCTATAAATAAACAGTTGTATTCGAAGATTTGTGGACTGTTCTCTAAGGACATCATGTAATAGGAATCTGCGATGTCTTGGCATTTCGACCGATCCCTCGTCCCAACCAAAAACCATAACCTGTAGCGTGCGTGCGTTTGGCGTGCTCGCGGTGAACCACTTTTTGCAATGCTCATTTTCGTTTTGTGCGCTCCGTTTTTCTGGACAGAGCAATTTGCCTAGCCATGTGACTTACTGTCCGTGCGTTGTTGTCTACACAGGTTTGATTCACGAGCACCGAGGTCCACAGGGGGCCGCTCCGAACTCGGAGATTCAAGGTTCTTCAAAATCAGATCGAAGAGTTCCAAAAGGTAATGTGCATTTCTGAAGATTCCGACCGGTTAGCGTGATCCTATGTGGCAATATCGTTCGTTTGACGTTTCTTACGTTTGGAAAAATTGAACGTCTCTTAAATAAACGCAACCGCTGGTGACTCGCGTTTGATCAAGCAACTCCTTTAAGCTAAGTTCCAATTTTCCCATAATCCTTTTCGCTGCTTTATGAATACTATTTCTGTATTGCACAAAACTTAAGGGTGAGACGCTGCTAACCTCGGCCTCAATTAGTGAAATCATGCAAGTTACAACGAACTGTTGTTTTTAATGGAGAGATAAACAAACGTACTTCAGATATGGCACTTATTTAACGCCGTTAGCTGTTGGCAAAACAGTGCTTTCAGTAGGAGTGGACAGTGTGAGCATGAGCACCACCAGGCACATTTCCGGACTGTTCAAATCTTCAAATGCAACTCAATAGTTTTTCTCTTGATGGTACGGGCGTCCGTGGGAAAGCGCCATTAATATATCAGAGCTATACGTTTCCTATTTTTTCTCCTCGGCCCTTTGGTTGGCAAGTGCAAGCTGTAGAACTCGCATTTTAAGTAAAAACAGGTGAGGTATAAAAGTGTGTCAAGGAAGGAGGTTTTCGCGAAACGCGCGCCAGAATGTGATTTATGTAGCTATGTGTTGTTTAGTATAATTTTTTATAGCACCAGTAATGCACAATTAATCAGTGAAATAATTCAGGTACTGCACGGAAGACGTCTAAGAAAGCAAGGTGTCCAACTTTTGTCCCAGCCACACGCCCGAACAAAGGATGCAGTTGATCCTTTTCTTTTTGTTTCTTTGCCTGGGTGCGCCGCAGTTGGAACGTTATAATTCAAGGCACTGAACGTGTTGCATTTCCGCGTGCGGGAGCTGAACATGTTCACCAAAAACAGTTTGGAAAGCGTGCGAAGAAAACAAGTTACAGTCGACCAGGAATGCTATAAGAGAATTTAGTAGTGTTAAGTGACCAGCACACCATCATTCATTACCTTCGCAAAATACACAAGCCTGGAACGTTACAGAAATTTTTAATTGGGTAAGTTCGGTCAGATGCATTAGGCCTGGAAGTTTTTTTCCAATCACAGTGATGTTGTTCTAAGATTAATGCAGCTTCTGCGGCAGAGTTCATGGTTAACCTTAAAAATGTCGTAAAACATCGTTGTGAATAACCTTTTCTGCAGTATGCGTTGAGATGCGCAAGTAACGATTGCTATACGTAGATCATTTGATAACGAAACAAAATGTTCTGTCTGTAGTAAAATTGATATTTGGAACAGACGGAACCAGAAAGGCTAATAGGGTATGTTTGAGAAATTGATGTTTAATCATCTACGAAAGTAAGTTTGCACTCAGTGAGATGATTTTAGACGTGGTATAGCTTCGCAACCATTCGCCAATGCGCTGAAGCGTAAGTGACGCAGACGTAACAAGGTCCCAGAACATACTATAGCTCATCGAACTTCTGCGACAATGAGGCCTGAATGAAACGAGTATTTTCGTTTTTTTCCGCTGTAGAGCGAGAAATCAAATGCGAAACGATGTGAGAAATGGAATATCACGATATGGTATCTTTATCAACTTCATCATGCGCGTAAATCCAAAACGCGCATGGAATTAGTCAAGCTGGGGGCTCTACCCGGAAAAGACCATTTCTACCCCACAGAGCATTTGCTTGGTTAGCATGGTTTACAGCTGTGGTCCCCAACCTTCTTGTGACCGGTCGACGCTTGACAACTTTACCGCGGCCCCGGGAGTACTCTCACAACAGTGCTTCCATGGGATGGATCGACCATTCACATGCCCAGAAAGCGAGTGGTGTCACCACCAGTATACATTTTGGAATTTCGCGGCCCCTATTCCAGTTGATCTGCGGCCCGGCTGTTGGGGACTGCTGTTTTGCAGTATCGCAAGTGGGCAGTCGGAGGAGATTCTATATCAAAATGAAACTGATGTCGATAATGTAGTAGAATTATATAAGCAGGAATAGCACGAAAGGAAAACCATGGCTTGCCGCTACAAGTGCATTCGAAATTGTTGAGTTCGTGCATTGAGCTTAACTTTTTTTCATTTTCACTGCCGGAAAGTGGTGCAAGAAGCTATGCTGTAGCTCATGCTTCGGGCGATTCAGGGCGGTCCTGTTTGATACTGTTCGGCAACTTTTATACGAAATTTGCGCGTTGCTACGTTTCCAAGAGTTGCGAGAACTTCAGAATATCTCTTTTTCCCCGAATTGAAAACTTTGGCCCAGTCCATAGACTTAAAAATTTGATTCTCCAGGTTTCGAGTCTTGCGGAATAGCTAATTCTGTTGGAAAAAATTGTCGCGTGGCAACACTAGTTTGCTTATGAATCGTGACGTGTGATAAAGGCGTTGTAGGATGCAGCATGAGGGCAGGCCACAACAAGTTTGGGGTAGGTTGCAGACGGTTACTACAAAGTGCGGTGTCACCGATCAGTTCTACAGGTAAGATGCGTAATTAGTTGAGCCGAGTCGGAAGTAGACGACGTAAGGGCGCAGGTATCGCCTCTACTAAAAATTAATCATAGTTTACGTCATTACTTATAAGAATCTGCTTGCTTCGCGCCGACCTTTCGGGGAATCTGAATTGTGCTTAATGCGTAAAGGCGCACGGGAAGGTGATGAATGCTCTTTAAAATCGAAGTTGCTTCTGTGGAAGCGTTTTTACACCTGATAGGTGATTTTAATCTCTTTAAGAATTTCCTGAAGTATCGGTGCAAAGGTTAAGTGCGTCGTCTTGTTTCTAAAAGTTGTACAGTAGATAATTACTTGTAGTTCATGCGGTTGCTTTCAGGCTTTTACCTCAAGTCGTGTGTAAGTTTGTGCAGTACAAATAGAAAGATTAGCCACATTCAGTGAAAACAGACGTGCAGCTTAAGGTTGTGTTTTTCGTTTGCTTTCGCCCGACCACCTGATACTTCCAACAGACAAATGCCGCTCGCGACTGGTCATCCACCTATTGCACTTAGGGTCGGGTCCTTGACGCCGCCGTTTTGGCAAATATTATTTTGCGCTGAGCTGTTTTGGCGCTAGGCTGCTTTGGCGCCAGTACACAGACTTACAAGTGTGTGTAATGAAAATGGATAAAAACAGTGATAAAACATTAAGTGATATCGTAATTGTAAGCTAGACCTCGCAAATATTCAAGTGGTGCCCGCTAGTCAAAATATTTTTCGATGTTTCCGATTTACATACGTTTTTCAATTCGCATCTCCAAAACAGTAGCAATGGGTCACTTTTGCTGCGTTTATCAAAAAACGTATAGATACCCAACGTGGGAAAACTATGGTTTATCCTTCTTGCTAAGAACATTCTCAGCCATTTATGTTATTGGCTATACGCCAAAATGAGAGGAAGATTTTTTGATGTTAAGAAAAGCACTTCGTTAAAGTCCTAAAATATTTCATCTCAAGACAAACGCATGTTTGTTACCTTTTTAAAAAAAACAGTTGCCTTCTTGAAAAACAGCAGAGCAAGATGGAAAACACACAGCTTTAGAGGCAATGACGTGTGCGTAATAGTAATCAAACATCTAAGCGCTTGCGCTAAAACAGTTCAGCGCCCAGTAGTCCCGTTCCGGTTGCATTTACCATGCGGTATTAGTCACATGTTGTTTGACTATACCGCCAGCAGAACACTGACATTTTAGCATTTCCGTGTGTGTTTAAATTTTTGGTGACTTTCGTTAGTAGCTTTAAATGTTTCTGGTAATTACCACTGCAAATCATGCGGTTCCGTGATCGTGAGTAACAAAGAAGAACGAAAAAGGTTTCATGCAGAACTGAAGTGCAGGATGTGACTTGCGGTGCTCTTATAACGCTGTTAACCCTTCGTATACTTAATTGCAGGTACAAGTGACGCGTCCTTTTCAGTTAATTTTAGATTGGACAACGTTTTATATTTGTCCGAAGCTAATTGATGTTACGGACGGTGTCTAGCTTGCAGACTTCTTAAGAATTATCAGGTGTTTGCTGTGCGACTCAGCTGGTGTGAGGATTTCGGTATTTGATAAAAAATAGTGCGTTGGCGATTTTTCGTTACGGCAGTACGTTTGGAAATCTGCCGTTCAAGCTCAGGCGGGCTTGCCTTTAATCAGCTGAAGTGGAACTGAAAAGCGTTTTTCTTTGTCTCTGTCTTTCTTAGCAAGCTGAGACAAGTGTTATCTTGTTTGTTTTTACAGGAAACAGTACATCAGTCATGAGTGCTAAAGATCGCTTTATCCGAAGATTTCGTCCAAAGATTTTCACTAACTCGTCGCCGTCCAATTGTAAGTTTCAAGGAAACACGGTTGATTGCAACGCGCTTGGTGTTGATTTTTGTATTATTGATGAAAGCTTTTTAATGTAAATATTGTGATTTAAACAAATATGACTGATTTTGTTGCTTTTTATTGAGTTGGGATTTGGGGTCTTTCAAAGAAGATGGCAATCCGTGCGTAAAACTTACCGAATAAGTTGTTAACAATGTAGATTTCGCGTGAGTCCGTATCGGATCTTGCAAGATGTAACAGACTCTTGCTTAATTTCACACTCAGCCCGTCAGCCACGGTTGTTAGTTGTTTGCACCCTTTGTCGCCGAAACATATAATTGAACACCCTGCTCTGCAGATTATCTTTGTAATAGCTTCATTTGGCATGTCAGGTACCGTTCCAACTTTTTGGGATGCGTTAATATGACCTCATACGGATCTTGAAGGCCTAAAAATTTCTTACATTGTTTGTAAGTTAGAGGCAACCGTTACACACTTTCGAATCCAGTTAAACTCTTATGAGGATATGAGCTATTAATTAATTTGCCGCGATAGACTATATAAACTGTTCGCATTTTTTTCACTGCTGATATTGAAGTATAGACATTTTCTAAATGGCTCCCGTTTGCGGCGGCTGTCGAACCAACCATTTACTAACGTCTGCAGAGGTTGCATTTTGCCTAACGTGATGCGACGTGCACTCTCTCACCTTTTCGGTTCTCATTTGCATTCACGATGCTAACGTGTTTGCCCGATAGTAAGACCTAGCGTGATTTTGAGGATGGTTTTAATATAAACCCTACCCTAAAAATAAGCCCTGGTTGACTGGTGGGAAATTGAGTTTTTTGGAAACCGATGACCTGCAAGACATTCCAGAGGATGATGATGTGATTGTTATTGAATAAATTGTTAACGATTTTCTGAATAAAAAACATGTTAATGATAAGTAAATGTAGATAGTTTTTCGTAATTTCTGTTTATTTAGAAATCTCTCAATTTTTACTTTGTAACTTCATTTTTTGATATATCAAAATAAGACATCCCCCGAAAATAAGCCCTTGTGTAAATTTCGGAGTGAAAATTAATATATTCCCTGTCTTATTATCGGGGAAGCACGGTATGGTTTGCGTTCGTCCCTGTCCAGTGTGAATACGCAGGCGAGTTCGTTTTCTAAAGAGTTTAAAACAGAAATGGAAAGTGTACCTTGTGAAGTGATACTTATATTAATTTTCTTCCTTTAGCAATTCCTTTGTCGAGGTTCAACTCTGTCGCTAACAACAACGACAAGAACGGCATCCAGCATCGCACGGCCACCTCGCCCTTGAAAGCAACCGTAGATATCTCGTCCACCGCCAACTCGCCTCACAATCAAAGTCGCAAAGGCAATTTCTCGATAAGGCAGCTCGGCGATCCTGATCCAGATCCAAATGTCCCTTCTTCGTTTTCACCCATCGGTTCAAACCCTAAACCCACGGAAACCGCCCCCGACGTCGAATCAACGCAAACCGGTGACCGGAAACTTCAGAAATGTTGTCTGTGGTAAGCAACGTTGTTTCACCAGCGAAATTGAAAGTTGCAATTTAGGTTTACGGTGCCATCGAAAACCATGCGGTTTCGCCTTCTTGCTGTTTTGCCAATGTGTAGAACCCATGTTTTTCTGTGATTTACTGGTTTTTGATTTAAAAACAAAAACTAATAGGAGCACACAGCGTTCAAACAGGAGCGCATGCATAGCTTTGAAAACAGTGTTTGATCGCCACAGCTCTGCGTTCTGCGTGGAACAGCACAGTTGTGTTGAAACGTTGTTGAAGAGCTGCGCATGGTTGACAAGCAAAATGAAAAAGACAAAAAAGCAACGAGATGCTTCAACGATCGTTTTCGCGCTTTCTGCAGAAGTGTTGGTCCTTTTGTTGGCTCGCCTTTTCGATTGCACTTCTTCCCATTGTATTTCAGCTTTGCTGAAGTTGTTATGTAAACTCCGCCTGTGTTACTATCTATGTTGCTTTTCCTTTTTAAACTTCCATCAGAGACAGTTGGATTTTTGTAAAAGGTGGGTCAAAGTAGATTGAAGGGGTGAACGTATTGGAAAGAATGGAGCAAAGCGTTAGTGTCCTGCCAGCACATCACTAGATAAAGCAAAAACATGATTTGGTGATAGCATTTAAAAATACGAATCGCCTCAGCCGCTGCTTAGCCCTACAATGGCACTGACTGATGGTAGAATACAACGCATTTAGTCTCGCTGTTCCCCTGCGTGGCAGATAAAACAAAATGCCAAGTGAAGCAAGTTGCAACTGTTCGTTGAAATCAACACTAGTTGCTATAGAACAGATGCAGTCAACTGCCACTCACATGCCATGAGCTGCATATGCTTATCCCAAGATTCTCGAACTACTCAAGTTCACTGACTTCTGGGGATAGAGAGCTCAGTACTCAATCACGGTGCTCACGAGCCAGAAAGCTGTACACCATGTAAGTTGTTTACTACTCACATTATCAGCTTCAATCAACTACATGTGGTGGTCATTATAGCTGCCCTTGTGTGGGCTATTGCTCCTATTCAGAAACAACAAAACGCTGAAAGCATGCTTTTTATCTTTTCCAGCGAAAGGCAGTTACTTGTACACCATGCACAGAATATATATAGATACAAAAGAACTCGCGGGATCTAAAGCAGCATAAAAATGCAAGCACCAGTTGTGGTCAGGAATAAGTTTTCAGTGCTGATGTGATAAGCGTGTTTTCATATATACTGTAGTGTTATCATTTTGCTAAAAAGAGAGTTTACAGGAAATTTGTCCAACAGGAAAAAACATCAACGAAATGTTGAAAAACTACCCGTACATCCCAAAACGTTGATTGTTGACATGCACTGCTGCTCAGATGACTTGAATACTCTTGTTTTTGAATAACTGAGGATCGGGAAATGTTAATCAAATCAATGTCAACCGTCTTAGTTCATATGCTTTCATAAAATCGAACAAGTTATGCGACGAAATTGAAATCTGTTAACCGGTTGAACTGTCTGTAGGAAAATGCTTTCTGAAACTACCTTGTTGATTGTTAAGGGAATCAATCTTTATCACGAGGATGAAGACCTCGTTTGCTTCCTCTTGTAAGAAAAACGCCGTTTCTTAAAATAACCCTGCAAGCGCCTACATATATTTGCAGTAATTTCTCCAAATCTCCTTACGCCTCCACAATAGTCTGAGACAAAGTTTTAAGAGACAAAGAGTATTATCGCATCGTAGAAACATCAATACTTTTGCCGATGCCAACATTAATGGACCAGCGACTTATTACAGTAGTTGTGTCATGAAAAATTTATTTTGAGCTAGACACGATATTGACCGAATTTCGAGCTTTTTGTAAAAAATGAACGAAAAATTCTTGACGTTTCCTGTTAGTCTTTCTGGATGGCTTATACCGACTAGATGTGCTAGGAGACCGAGGTAATGTTTGTCGGGGGAGTGAAATTATTATTATTATTTTTTTTTATCAAGCGCACTTGAATGGAGAAAAAAACTTCACTCGCTGGTTAATTGACTTTTAACTTTGCTATGTTGAAATGTGGAACTATTTTTTAGTTTGTACGTTAGAGAACAGGAGTGAGAATTAACGGCCTCGGGCCACATTTGGCTCGCGTAAGCATTCTCGAATAATCTGAAATCTCCTCCTACTGAACTTGAGCGGAGACTTGTTTCGTTGAATTGCTTGCGCTGGATAAACAGTATTTGTACAAGAGCGATTATAATACACCTTTTCTGTGTACCATGATTGTTTTTGTATTGTTTATTTATGTTACGATCTAAATATAAGGTACGGCCCTTCGCTAAACGTGACCTTCTCAAAGTGGTCCCTGGACCGAATTAATGGCCCAACCCTGTTATGGGGTATTAGGACATCCTCACTTGCCTTCGAAAGCGGTCAGCGTTAGTGGTACTGGTAATCGGAGGCTCTTGACGTAGATCACCTTGCTTGACCTATTACATTTGGTAAAATTAGCGCCTCTATGAGCTAATTCCACCGCCGAACGCCTGTGATGGCCAGTTAACCAGTGATGCGAACGTGACAAGTCAGTTTCCTTGGCTAAGCAGACTGCAACGCATAACTGCAGAAAAAGGTTATGTAACAATCAAGTAAGATGCTTTTTGTTACATTTCCTTGTCTTTTCATACAGTTTCCTTGATGAAGTTACGCGCATTGGTGAAGAGACTAGGTGGTAAAGGTGATGTAACGCAAACGAATGTAAATTACATCAAAAAAGTTAATGCAAGTGCTAATATCTGAGGCTCGTGTTTCATTCGATTAGCAGCTTGTATAGGGGTGTTATAAATTAGTTCACAGTGCTTGGGTCTGAAATTTTGTTAATCTAACGGGTGATAACCTCCATCGCAAAATGCGAAACTAAGTGTAATAGTGAAATTTTGCTACATTGAAACGAAATTTTTTTCGTTTTACTTGTGTTTTATTTCCCTACTTTCCTTGTTTTTTTGCCTCTCCTAGGTTGGCCACTGCAACCCTCCCGATAAAAATGTTGCAGTTCCCAGGAGGATGTATTCTGCCAGCTATGATAACGTTACCACTAAACACATTTTTATTGATGTTTTGCGTGTCAGATCTTTTCCTGTTTACGTCAGATGACCCGCAAAGATGGCAGTTTCTCTGAACTGAAACCGACTGAACTTCCGCTGTATAGGGTACTGGGTCCTAGAAGGTATGCCAAACATGCATACTGCATCTTTTCGTAGGTTCACCTGTTCCTCGTTGTTCCGCAAGTTCGTTGCCGGCGTTCAGTTTCCATCTACCAGCTTCGAACGTCTCTACCAGCGTTATTTCTTCAGATCAAATATCAACATGCTCAGTATATTGCTCTGGCTTCTAATTGCCCTTTGCGTAATTTTGCTCGGTAAGTCAAGTCGATTGCTTTTCGCGTGTGTCACAACCGCTTGTCGTGGAAAGCGCAGCAGGTGAAGGAACTAAGTTGTTGACGTTAGTATTTTTTGTTTTTTAGTTCCTGATCACTGAACAAAACTTTTGCATGCGACTGATTTACGAAGTTTTTAGATGACTAAAGAAAAGCCGTTACAATACCAACGGTCATCTACAAACTTACTAGGGTTTGTCCGACCTGCGCTCCTTTCTATTCGGTTGCATCTGTAAGTGTAAGTGGATTTCATTAGGCTTTCGTGAACGGCATTGCTATAAACTTCAAAACGCCTGACAAGAGAGAGTAGCAAGAAAAAATAGGCGAGTAGTAATTTGGTAAAAGTGGCTATGCGTTGCTACTGCACAGTAATGTTCTGCTGGTAACCCTCAGCAGGGGTTAAACCCTGCACAAAGGTGGATTAGTGATATTAAAAAATCGTTGTCATCATAAAAGTGCTTGGGTTGCTTTTTTGCGTTTGTGCTTTGTTCTAGGCAAACACCTGTAAGAAAAGAAAAAAGGTGTGAACACAACGAGAAAACAGCACTTGTACTTACACGTCTCTCTGTTGTTATCCTGTTGACGAAACTTGAGTGCTTTGTTGCGTACTTGAAAAAGCTACTTTGCGGTTGGCATTGCCCAGTTTCAGCTTGGTCGAATCTGCGTGCATGTGGAATCACCTTGTCCTTTTGTAGCCCACTTTACTTTATAGCGAGAAGATAAATCGTTGCTGCTAAAATTGATGTAAGATTATAACTATTTTTATAGCCTTGCGAATATCGTTGCCAAAACACGCATGCCCACATGACTTTTGTTCCATGAGGCTCGTTCGTAGTTTTCGTCGCGAAATTTTCTCCAGATGCATCAAAATACAAAAAAATCAGAAAGTGATGCACGTAACGACAAATCTTTAGGTTTGGTTAATGATGCTGGGAGTTTAATGTAGATCCTGCAGCGCAGATGCAAGTTTCTGTTTTCAATGTTTTCCTGCTATTGCTTGATCAAGTTTTTTTTTCATAGGTTTTCAATACGGCACAGGAATCGAAGGAAGAGAAATTGTATACGGCGTTATAGTTCTCGTCCTCCTGGTACTCTGCATTTGTTTCCAGGTTGGTGAAATCTTGAAGCATGCTACCAGCGGTTAAATTCCTCATCACTTTTAGCAGCATGACTTAGCAGGCACGTTGTGCATAAAAGTGAGAAACAACGGTAACACTCAGTAAGCGCCCAAATATCTCCTCCTTCCGGACCCTTCACCTTCGTACGGCGTTCTTGTTGCGTTAAAACCGAATAGCCGACTCACGTACTCTTTAAACTTTGACCCTTCGTAAGAACTTCCGGATTAGCAATGATGTGGAAATATGGAAATTTTGTCCAGCATGAATGCAATTAATTTTTGTATGTGTTTGTTTATGTACTGCCACAAGATTTGCGGGGGTGTTAATTAAACTACTTATGAGCTGGCACCGCAGAGAAGTTCATCCTAATCGTTTAAATTTTTTTCAGGCTACTTTCCTGTTGAATCTTTTGTCCCAACATACCTTGTCAATTGTATCGTACAGCATTGTATGCGTGATCATTATCATCGATTTGGTCACTGTGATTATCGTCGAGCCGTTTAGGTGAGTGGGCGCACCCTCTAGTGGCGTGTTGTCTGGTATTTTGCAACTCGCGTCTTGGAACGGTACTTGCAGCTCGGTTCTTTTAGGAGCGTATGTTGTAATCGAAACATAGCTGTGATTGACTTCTGATATTAGAAGTAAAATCCTCCCCCGTTAAAAGCCAGTAATTGGGGTTTAACCGTTCGTGGTAAAGCGGACTTTCCTTATATTCACTCACGGAGTTACTTTGCCGGGCATAGTAGACTATTGGTCGTTAGAAGCTAGACGGACAGCTCACATATAAGCACCATGCTAAAACAACCGTTTGAGGTGCTTAGCTGGATCGTCATGGGGTGCCAGCATTCCTCACAAGCGCACAGCGCTGCAGAATGTGCAGCACCTGTTTGGTGCCACAGTTCTCACGACACCAAGACCGATGTCGCCCCAAACCACAACATAAAGGTAATCACTGGTTGCTTACACCGTAGGGACTCACCAACCTGCGTATGCGGCTCAGACCTTCAAACGCACAAACTGTTACATACAGATCTACAGCTGCCCTGTGCTTCGACCCCGAAACGGTGACTTCGACTTGAAAGAAATGAATGAAATCACTGGCGCCTGGACAATGTAATGTGAAGTTTGCTGCCTCAGACGCAGCAACAGCATTTAAGAAAGCGAACTGTGATTTTTCGAAAGAAATTGTTGTCACGAGTTTTTCACATAAGAATTTATTTTTACATGTCTGAATTGAAGTTATTTTTTGAAGTTTGTTTAACGCATCCGGTGTTAAGTTTTCTTATGTAAAAACCTCCAAAATGAATAGAACAAAATACGATTTGCAACGGCAAGTAAATAATTTCCTGTGGTAGTTCATTTTTTCTCGATCTGTGTTTCCCTTACAGCTGCTCATTTTTCAACTTGGTAGACTGTGTTTCTAAAACCAGGTGAGATTTTTATGACAAAATGAGATAGTTAAATAAAATTAGCATAGAAAGAAAGAAGTAAATGATGTTAACCGGCTTTAAGAATGGAGTGCTTGTTTCTCTGCTTTCTATCAAACCCCAAATCGCGAGTTCTAACTAACCCCAACAGCAAACGATTGAACTCGATTGCCTGTGTCAAGTGATAATGAGCTGCTGCAGCAGTAATGTGGCGATCTGTAACTCAGGCAAATGTCCTGGAAACCTTGTCAGAATTTTATTTTCTACAGTCATCAGCAAGCCTCAGTTTGTTTAATGCCAAATAAAATATTTTGCTTTGAGGTCCTCGAAATCACACAAAGACCACCGTTACTCTTCAGGGTTCCTAATGCGTCGAAAGCGGTAAAGCTACAGTGACATCGCAGACCATGTGCAAAAATGGCAGTGGTTGTTATACAGCATCTATAATAACTTCCCGTTCCATTGGACCTTACTTATTTTGAGATTGGTGTGTCTATAATTAAGAGGTTTCTGATTGTCAGCTTCCTTTTCCCAGAATTTGCATCGGGGCTACATTGTTGCTGTCATGGTGCCCTTTGTATAGAAATAACATCATCGGTAACGTCAGGCTTTCTGGCAAATGGCGTGCAGTTCAAATCCGTTGCATATAGCGCCAATTTGCCTGTTTTGTTTCTCAAAAACACGTTACACTACTGATACTATAGAAATCTCATGATGGGGCAACAAAACATCATGAAAAAGCAAGAATAAAACAGTAACAACACATGATGATAAAGGTGAGGTGTCTTCGTTATTTAACATTGGAAAGGCAGTCTCATCAGGTCAGGACAATTAATACGCTCGTGCCAAACCGTTGAAACTGAAAGAAGTCGTCCACACTCCCGCAGATGAGCTTGTTTTTTTTGTTGATTGGGGCAAGTGAAGCGTCAGTATATGTCAGGCATGTATGCGGTGAGTTAGTGACAAAAAAAGCTTTACAGAACCTGCAATAGCTGATGGCATCACATTGCATTTCCGTTTCGAAAACCTCGCAGGGTCGATTGCCATTCAACGTCTGCCTTTCTTCGAAATCAACGTCGAGATGCGTTTGCTCGGCGGAGCCTTGTCGCAAGAACCACAAGACGTTTTTAGCACTGTGGCCTGTTCGTAGTCGCTAATAGCTTCCGTGTATTGCTTTTCTGCAGCTCAAGTTACGTCGTGTGGTTAACATTATTCTTCGTCTACGTCATTTATACAATGATGCCTCTACCAGTGTTCGTAGTCTCCATCATCTGTGTGCTACTGTCGGTGGTCCATCTCCTTGTGTCCTATCTCGCCAATCGTGACAAACCTCCTTTTCCAAACCAGGTGTGTTAACTTGGTGATGTAAGCAATGACGTACCTTGTTTTTCATGGCGGGATTTGTAAAAATTTTGTCGGTGCTTGCGCATGACCATGGTAATGACTTGCGCCAGTGTGAGACGCGTGAGCATATGTTAAATCCTTGATCTAATGATGGCGTGTTGATGAGAATGTAGTAAAGCAGTAAGTCGACATCTGTTGTAGGTCATCTCTTTGAATCAGTTGTTTTCAACCTGGGGGCAGGACCCCCGTGGGGTCGTTTGCTTTTTTTCTAGGGGTCGCGAGAGCTTCTGATAAAAATATTGATAATTATTTCAATATTTTTTATTTCGTATATGGAACCACTTTTTGTCGTAGGCAAAATAATAGGATCACCTGGCAAAACTAATAGTCTACTTTTTCATTCAAAATTGCGTTAAGTGTGATTATGACCATTACAGTACTGTTGCGTTTGACAACGCACGAATAAATTTGTGACGTAAGAATGTGCTGTGTTTGTAAATTAAATATCTGAATATGGTAGTTAACGTGGAAGTAATTCTAGTTTTCAATCAATTGTGCTGCGGAGTGATTTGTATACGGCACGAGTCTCTCTCACTGATACTGCCATGTGCATGAATTTGGTAAATGAATCTTTGTTCAAATAGTGATATCGTACGTTATTTTTTAATCATTGTGATTTTCTATTGTGCAAACACAACTGCATTTTAAATGCCTGACTGGAAATTTTGGGAAGGGGGTTGTTAGGTTAAATTAGGTGGCAAAATGGGTCGCTGCATTAAAAACGTTGAAAGCTACTGCTTTACACCAATGAGAAATCTAGTTATTTAACCAATAGCACTGTATCTTTCATGATAATACAGTTATTTTCGTCAATGAGCAATCGTTTTACAACAGTGTTTAGAAGCCATTATCACAAGATGGCGCTGATTTTATTCACATTATGAAAATTAATATTGTGTGTCTGTAAATGATGAAGTCTGACTGTTATAGTATGTCTGATTTTATATGTTATGTTGATACTGCAGAAACATGCTTTTATAAACATTTGTTAAAATAAAGTGACGTTTTTGTTTATATAAATATCATGTGTTAAATGCAATATGTTTTATTCTAGGGTCCCCAAAGCTCAGGCTTGGGGGGGACCTAGCGCCGGCCCTGTTTGCTACAATATGAAAGAACCGTCTGCGCCACCTGTTAAAGCTCACTGTGGGGCCGTGAGCAATTCGGGCCCCTAGCTGAGAATCACTGACTAACTAGACCAAGCGAATTGCACACAATGGCATGTGCACTGCAAACCATGACATTTTTGTCATTAAATAGTGTTGTCAGTGAGAAAAAGACACTGCGTAACATCTAAAGTAACGACAGTTTAGCACCAAGGACAACCTTAAGCATCCGTTACATATTCGTGTTGCTGAATTTTCCGAACACTGCCTCTGCTCAATCAGAAAACACTGCGAATATTCCTACAAATTGTCAGCTTGAACGTGTGTGTGACGTCATAGTGCCAAATTCACTTTCATAGATCGTGTCGCTGGTTTTACGGCTAATGTGTAACAACAAATCTGTTGTTGCCAGGGATGCAGTGCTAACATAAAATAGTGTGGGAACGCACACCAAACAAATAGCCATTTTAAAGCAGCTTTGGGCTCACTTTAAAGCAAAACGTGAAAAAGGTGTGGGAACGCCGTTCCCACGTGTTCCCGACCCACTACACCCCTGGTTGTTGCTCTGTTTTCCCTTTTTCAGCGTAACACTTAAATTTAAATAACCGAGTGCTTCCATGCAGACGGTTTCAGTTGTGCACTGCTGCACCTAGTGGCAGAACCCGCAAAGATCAGATCAGAAAAACGTTCAACCACTGGCCAGTTTCCATCAACACGCGCCCGATGCATCTCTTTTACTGATTGTAGCGCATTATCCGGTTCAGTCATGCTCACTTGCTTGTAATAAGAAGTTTCTCAGAAAACCTACGCGTTTTACTCCTCTACGTCATAGAATGTTGGTGTTTTGTGCTAAAGGAGTCCACATGGCTTGATACTTACATGATCCGACAGGAATCCTCACGCATTGCGCATATTTTTTACAGTTCATTGCCAACATAGAACTAGCTCGAAGTCAGTCAATAATGCAACCATTTTCAAGATGTTTGCGAATAAACAAATCGCAGAAGAAAGCATACTAGCCTTTGCCCTGCAGTTACTCTAGTATACTCGCTACACATTAAAAATCCAGAGAAACAACATAAAAACTTTTGTCTGCTCTGACAGGGACATTCACGTGTACGGACTCTTGGCAAACAACCAGAAAATATAAATGCATAATAAGAAAATATCGACAGCTCTGCGTTTCAACCAGAACTAAGCAATACTTGTGTTGCCAGACGTGTGCAAAGACAGTGTGTTTCTCAGTTCCTGATGGCCGTAAAGCTCACAGCAGACCGACGTGCAGCGAGCAGTCGAGCACCCAAGACTGCTACTTTCGCTTTTACGTCCACGTCCAATATCACTTTGTAGCAAGCGTTGCCAAAGTTTTTACTGTAACGATATTCGCGGCGTAGTGCGACTCGTTCCTATTTAAATCAAACTGAAGGTTTTTGTTTGCTCTCAGGTCTGGTCTTGGGCTTAGTCGTCGGTACCCTGGTGTTGGTCGCCTGCGGCGTCGCTATGTTCAGGAACAAACACTGGTTCGACAACTTCAAGCGCCAAGTGTAGCAGGCGGCAGGTGTCGAACAAATCCTCCTTTGGAGCTTTTCTTCTAGTTTTTCGCTCAGCTTTTTTTATCCTTTCGTTTATTGCATGTCGACGTGTTTTAGGTGATTCAAGTATTGTTATTATTATTTTTGTATTTCCGCTGTTTGTTTATATGCAGTTCTTTCTCTTACTTCTTGTCCAAGCTGGGCGTGTGAAATTACACAAGCCAATCAGATCGTAGGTTTTCTGTGTACCTCACGCTCAGACCAAAAATATTGCCTTCTTCCTGGCATCCATTCATCCTGTTCTTTTGCTTGCGTAAGGAAACACGCGTCGTATTCTCAAGGCGAGTTGGAATGCTAAAGGGACGATCGGTCATAAAATCAAGCTGCCTAAGCCGTAAATGTTTTTAATTGAATCATAAAGCTAAGTTTTCGCTCTTTTGTTCAGAGTGGTCCCCTACAGGCAGCAGTTCTAACGTCGGGCGCGAGCAGGCAACCATCGTCCTGTTTACGTAACGCTCTAACCGCCTTCACTGAGGTTATTATTTTAATCAATCAACGCGTGACTGCGTCATATCCTATTGAGTAACAAGTGTTTCTGCTGCACGTTGCAAGTCTTTGTGCGAGGTATGCATCATGATTCGAAGCATTGATGCATGTTACTGGAGTTGCTCGAGATTGCAATTTACAGGAAACAAAGTTCATTCCGCAATCGCGCACCGTATAAGGTAAATAGCATTTTCCGCAAATAATTAACACCTGGCCAGTATTCCAATATTTACATCATATTTCTCAGGAAATCGTTGCCGTGTGACAGCTAAACCCTTTTTTGTAACATACTTCCCGCGTTTTTCATGCACTTTGAATTCTGCACTTGCAACAATCAAATGATTGTGTGCTGTACTACGATTTGTGAATTACACTTATTTTTATCGTGATCGCTGTGTTACCGCCGTAACACGAACGTTTTCTGAAATTGCATGTAGTTTTTAAATATTTCTAATAGCGTGTCATTCTTAACTTGCAGCTCATCGACAGGTAACGCAAAAGAAATGAATACATGAAACACGCAAATTTCCTTCGATCGAAATACTGTGAAAATGTAAATGAACGAAGCTGTAATTAACTTGGAAGTAACTGCAGACCACTGCGGTTAAAAACGGTTTTGGAAAATACACAACAAAATGTAAATAGCTTGCTGCACCACGAGTGGACATTTTACAAAGTAAACAAACGCACCCACCACCTGTTTCCTGCAAAGTGACACGAAAATAATCACTCACAACACCCACCCACGCACGACACAGAGAACAACAGTCCGATAGCCAACACAACACAAATACGAAACGAAAAAGTCAAGATCCGCAACTGAATGAAACTGATAATTAGGAGTCTATGCAGCTTGGAAGGAAAAAACTTGTAAAAAACTGTTTTTTGAATTTTAAATTCGGTCATTACATTCCATTTTTTCTCGTGTCAGTCGCACTGCAACCAACACTTTTCTTCCCTTCTTTAAAATACTGCATTGATATTTTAATTATAGGTGCGAAAATATCAACAATCCTGTTTGGGATTTCAGTCATCACTTGAAGCAAAGACACCAAAGTGCGCTTATTCAGAGAATGAACGGAGTTCAGCGAAAGTTGTGAATGCATTTCAGCAGTTGGACTACCTCGCTCTTAGAAAGACATTTGCCCGCGCAGGTGTTCAGTCACACCGAACAACAGTTGTGTGTCAACTGTTGCACAGAGAAAATACACTAAATATCTATTAAGAACATAACATTTATGTTTTAACACTAGGTTGTGCGTATTTAAATTGTTTTACCTGCGTGGAATGAGGAACTTGACCGAAATTGGAACAACAACCGTGACAACTGAAGCGTATCCCTGTGTTCACAAAATACGTCATCGATTGGAATGTCAGAGCAATACGTTGCTTTTAAGAGCAAAAATACTGCGCTGGCTAACGTCTTTAGTGTATATGCCTCTGTCTGGTAAAGGTCACATAAATATCTCTTGTACTTCGAGCCAAGCTTGATAAGATAAAGAAATTGAGGGATATTTGTCCACCAGGCCTCGAAACCTCTCGTCCGCCTTTCTGAAGATCGTTTAGCCAGGACTGTTGACATTACGGCATCTCTCGTAAAACTGGTCTGGGATTTGCAACGTCTTTTATGTTCAGCGCGAAGTGCTGTTGCTCTGTTCAAAATGTGGAGTCTGCTGAGATAGGAATGCTGATTATTGGCACTGCTTTTGAGAACTAAAAAGAGCATGTCGTGCATTCGCCGACAGGAAAAAGTAAGGGCAGCAGAAAAGGAATGGTGGAAACAGATTTGCTTTGGCTGTGAAAAAGGAATAATTTTTGCTGTTTGCACTTCACTGCAATTTTAGTAAAGTTTTCACGGGAAATGACAGGAATTTACATGTTCTTCTCCACGCACAACTAACCAATACCGGTTTTTGAAAGCTTCGCCATCTGAATGACTTCCGAGCTGATTTAACCATTTTAAACAAAATAAAAATATGGTCACCCAACTTATTTCTACCGTGAAAAGGTCATGGAAGTGAAGACATTGCAAACTGCAGTACACGATTTTGTCCTTCCAAACGTATGACGAAGACACTCCGCCTTCGCGGAACACTTAAAGTAAATATACAGTTTTTTAATTTAACTTAGATCACAAGCCATGCCCACAACCAAGGGGTGAAGCGAATTGTCCCCCCGGAATTTTCAAAAACATGGATAGTTGTTATGTAAAACAACATGTTACAATCTTTTTACACCTCGCCGAAAATAATACAACATTAAGTTACAATTATTGGCCCCCATCCAAAAATACGAGCTGGCTGCGGACCGGTCACAAGCTGAATGCTCCGTCAGAATGGTAAAAAATTCTCAGAATGGTAAAATTCTTTTTTTTCTTTGTTTCTGCAACTGAGCAAATCCTGCTCTTCCAGATTTCGGTGAAAAAATTTTTACGTACGTGATTTGTGTGGTCCTCAGGCAAACATGGCCGGCCCGGTCTACTTCGGACAATATGTACAGTAATATGATAATTTAACTCATCAATTATTCAAAATCAGTGTAGTAGCTAGTACAGGGATGACTACACCTGATTACATGCCGACTTTCACTGAGGAGCAGGGAGCAGCTCCGGATTTACTCACAAGCCAAGAAACATGAAACGTAGTACCTCAAAACCTATGAGGCTTCTTCGAAAAATAATGGAGCGGATAAATAGTCACTGAAGATGACGCAAGGAAATAATACTTAACGATAACAAACATGTACACATTCCGAGACTCGATGGTAATGGAAGTCAACATTTGAGTGCTCAAATGATTTGGTGGCATTAATCGACGTCCCTGCCCCAGGGACATGAAATTGTGGATAATTTCTGCACACGTTCTACAGGCTGAACAGACACATTTCACGTCGTCAGTCGAAAAAGGCAGATTCTTATAAACACACCAAATGCGATAAACGTGTCGCCCCAGGGTAGGGGCGTAACGATGTTAGATGGCGCCCGGGGCAAGAAGGCATTTGGCGCCCCCATGTTCGAACATATGTCTTTCGGAAGCAAATGTACTGCATTGAAGAAAGTACTTGTGACATTGTTTGAATTTTTCGGCGTCCCTCGCAGTCAGGGGAGCAAGGGGAGCGCAAATCCCCGGGCGCCAAATCATTATGAGTCGCTGAATCACTTCGGGGGCGCCGAAAAGTCCTAACAATGTCACAAGTACTTTCTTCAACAGCAGATTTGCTTCCGAAAGACCTCAGGTTCGAACATGGGGGCGCCAAACTTGTTTCTTGCCCCGGGCGCCATCTAACCTCGTTACGCCCCTGCGTACAATAAAGAATTCGCCTCGGGCATCATCAGACTTCTGTACGCCCCTGTCTGGTCGATGTTGGATTAAATAGGAAAACGATGCAATTTACAGCTGTCAGCACTGAATTTTGTTGTTTCACTTTTGTTCTCTGGCGGCTGTAGAACCTGAACGAGATGGATTGCTGATCTGCTACCAGAATAAAATGTCATCCCACTAAGAAATCACGCTATTTTCGCATAGCTTCGACAGTTGCCCATGTTTCATACTCCATTGACGGGTAGTGCAGTTCGCTCCGACTTAGCGACCTTAACATGGAAGCAGCAGGCCGCCCCCTTTGACTCAGTGTTGCAGAAACCGCCACGCCAGAAGCATCACACCCCAAAACCACGAACGGTCGTGTTTCTTGAACGGCTTGCAACGATGCGTTCGCGATATTACTTTGCAACGATTCAAAATATTTTACGCACTGTTGACCTAATGGAAACTGATTTCCGTTTTTAAGTCCAGCTATTCTATCAAAAGACAGGGTATCCACTTTGCGTAATAAGCAAATAATCCCAATGCTCGTTGGAGCGACTTTCGACTCCTAGGTGCAAGCAACTCACGAGACGGCCGTAATCGTTCCGGATCAGGCTTCATAATCCCGTGCCCCAACGCGATACCCCAAAAAGCACATGATTGGCACAGATAAAATGAACTTGCTCTTGTTCAAAGCAAGACTGTGGAGGCGGAATGCAAATTTCAGGATCTGGATCCGGGTCCAACATCCAAATTCTTGGCTCTGCTTCAAACTGACTTGGTCCATTGAAAACCGAAAACTATTGTGTTAGCCTATTTGTACAATTGCATTATTGCACAAAATAGATGTAGTGTCACGAAATTGTATATTTAATGAATTAGTGGAACATTTGCCAAATCAACAAATGTTTGTTAAGATTATTATGTTCTCGTTGACAAAATGTCTTTGCTGCTGGCTGAAATGGTTTCGCGGGCCGGATTTGGCCTGTGGACCGTAGTTTGGATACCCTTGATCCACACACATACAGCGAAACTTAGTACAGATACGGCAACCCGCGCTCTTCCTGCAGTATGTTAACTCGCTTACCCCACAAACTAGGGCTATGTAACTGGAACACAAATTTCAGCCTCCGGCTTTCGTTCTCGCTCCACCATCTTCCATGAAAACAGCCAGAATAAGTTCGCATCATGTTCAACTTGTTTTGCCACATTCAGTGACATTGTTGAGATACGGATACTTGTCCATCACACATTGTGGATCAACTATTGTGTCCATAGTGCGTTAAAAAAGGCTCCGTAGTCCGGTTGGGGAGAAAAATACATTTTTAGGGGGCAAGACATTTGATTTTATTACATTTTAAATAAATAAATTTCTGGGCACAACAAAATTTGGGCTGCACAAAAATTTTGGGGTCACTGCTCCTGATAGCCCTCCCGTGACTACGGACCTGCGTTGACCCACTAGTGGCACCAATGCAAGATGATTGTATTCCCACAGACGGCCTGGCCTGCAGCTTCAAACGCTGTGAAAGGCCAATTCCAGTTAGTAACATGGCCTTTTTAAATCGAAGGTTGAGAATACAAAGTTCTTTGTACAAGTTTTTGCACCACATCTATTCGCGTTAGCGGATAAGCGTCAAGAACTGTGAACAAGTTTGTGAGAAGTCGATACACAGGCGCTTTTTGTCTGATTCGCTGTTGAAGAGAACCATGTATTAATGTCGCCAAGCCGAGTTGCGAGATCTAATTATCCTGGCTTCGTACAGTCTTTCTACTGCTGTCTGAATGAATTCAACATCAGGTGCCGTACGCTATATTTCCGTAACTGCACAAGCAGCTATCGGATTACAATCGGCGAACATTGCGTTTTAGCTGCAGTCACAGTTCACGTTTGCTTCGATGCGGAGAATGTATTATTAGCTCTGGATTAGGGGCATCATACTCAAACAAGACTCGGCGATGCTGTTGTTGAATATCTTGCCCGAGCAAAAAGTCACAGCAAAGGCTTTATCATTCTGACATAAACATTGTCAATTCAACATAAGAGGGATCATTTACTTTTGCGAACAGAAAACCCACGGGCACGGCCATAGACATATTAATAGTCAACCTGTGAACACGCACATTCAACATCTTGGCAGTTCTTTCATTCACAGAGTTTAGTTAAAGAGGGTCAGCTGAGGTAGATACGTGTTCGAATCTGTCACCGCATAAGACAAACACTCCGGAGCTTTCTGCATAGCGCATAAAAAAGAAAACACTGAAGCCGTGGTAGATATGACATCCCGCCACACAAATTGTTAAATTGTTTTTAAGATTTTGTCTAACAATTACAAGTCAACTTAGGCTTAATTTGACTGTAAGTCTGCATCTGCAACAAACATTCTGTAATGACAACATAACACCAGTCAGCGCAAGAACTACAGAGTGTCTTTTTGATATGGGGGTTTGTTGTTGGCGCTTTATAACTACAATGGTTTGTAGCGCCATGACTGAGTTTGTACAATTTCTAGTTTGTTTATTATGTTCTGGGTGTGTTTCTCTACAGCTCTTCCGCACACTGTGCTTGCGCCTGGCAAGAAGGCTGCAGTACCAATTTACACGGTCTTCGTGAGACCCGGCCGAGAGCCGAGACTCGACCGACCAGCACCGAAGCGGATGCACTTACCAATAGACCACGGGCTGGTCTACTGAGAGTCCGAATGCTGTGGAAATCTCCAAGGCCTGAATTGCTAATATCGCAATGCGATGGTGATTTAAATGCGCGGTAATCAACGCATTTCACGATTAAGGCAGAAATCAAGAGGTTCACTGCAGGTGAACGCGGTAAGCAGTGCACAAACGCAATTAGTACTCAAGGCACAATCACTATAACACAACAATTCCTATAGTTTTTTTGCCTCCTGAATCATCATACGCATTCGCAGAAGATTAAAATATGAAAAAACTGGGGGGTTAATTTAATTTTTTTAATTCGCCATGGGTTAAAGAAGAGTAAAAGGGTTAACACCATCTGCCGTAGATGTACTTTCTTCATGAGATAAGTTCAATTAAAACTTTTTATACTTTCACTAGATGCTTCAGTTTAAGAAGCATTGTGTGTAGTGACGTTGCAAAAATGTTTTCCTTCTCGTTAACCTGATATTATCTTAGCAAGAAATTCAACAAGGTATTGACACGCTGACAGAAGCACGCTCAGAAAATGTTGACCTCAAACTGACCGATAAACTTTGGCAGCTTGCGTGTCGCCAGGATATGGTTTTCATAGAGCCACATTCAGCGAAAGACTAAAAAACGCCTTCTCTACTCACAACTGAATACTGGCGGGTGGCGACGGACCTGTTTTGAACTTTCATACACATGTTAGATGAACGTATAGGCCTACGAAAAGAACTCTTCGTTTCGTATAAATCTTCACCAAATTATATACAAAAAGAAAATTCAGATGACTTTCGTTACGGTTGAAGAGATGTTGTCGATGTTTCTAAGCTAACCCCTCGCAGTACACCCTCAGGCCCTTTTGCAAAGTAAATATGTTTAATTCAGTCCATCGTCTCTGAGATGATGCAACCTATAAAAATTATGCGTCATCTGCATGATTTTGTTGTGATTTCGGCATAGCAGAGTGCTCCGGGAACACTTCTGCAGTAATATGTACGTAGCTGAAGCAGACAGCCAAAATAACTTTAAGACTTAAATGTTGCGCCGGTAGATTAGTGGCTTTTGTGATAGTTTCAACGTTCTTATGTGGAAGCACGAGTGCTGTTAAATTTGAGGAAGATTGAAATTAATTGTGAATAACTATATTATCCAGAAATTGATACTAAGTATGCTTCAATAGTATTAAGTAGAGTATATAAAACATTTGTGTATCAGGTAAAAATCTGGTTGCGTATTTTAAAAAACATCAGAAAATTACCAAGCGTATTTACGTACTCTGAATGCTCAACTTCATATTTTAAACTTTATTCTAGCGTCATTACCTCAAAAAACAGAAACTGTCAAAGAACTCGCAGTAACGAAACACAAACAATAGACGCAAAATAACATGGAAGCGGACCTGCGAAAAAGGAGAATAAAGAGAGAAGCGGCCTGCTGATATAAATGCAGTAAATCGATTTGGTCGGCAAAGCGTTCGCCACTAAGTGGTTCAGTAGAAAAAAGCTTTTTCAAGACTGAAAACAATTGAAAAGCATTTAGACATAGAATGTTTCAAAAATTGTCCACAGTGAGTATTCTGTGCATAAAAAATCATAAATTTGGGCAAGCGATTTTGATGAAATTTTGGATTATTTTGCAAAGTAGGTGGCTAGAAAAGGAAGTTTTAGTACTTTTGATTTAGCTTCTTCATTTTTTAAGTACGATAAAACCGTCTCTCCGCTTCCCAGA
>JGI24158J21664_10000435_pt1 | contig 37348 bp, 22 predicted proteins | sample Ectturendosymbi3_FD_21664 | JGI IMG/M metagenome (IMG submission 21664) | reverse complement strand
GAAACAATCACGTTTTGAAGGATGTCCGGCCCTCGGACTGTTGTGTAACAGCTTATGTGGCCCTCGGACAAAAAAGTTTGGAGACCCCTGGTCTAGACTCTTATAGTAACAACACAATGATATTGTTTGCTACGCAATATAAGAATGACAGTACTACTTTTCATCGAAGTTCTGCAGTGAAGAGCACTTCTGAACTATGTGAAAGAGCTGGAAATTCCAGGAAGAGATCGCATTGCCATTTGTTCATTAGAAGAATGTAAGAAAGTCTTTAATTTCTGTTGAATATCTAAGGCAATTGCAGAACCAAACTCAGCATCACAAAGATAGACTTTTGAAGAGGTGCTACACATAAGAATTAATACAACTCTCTAAATAGTTCACACTTGCCTAGGGCCCAGAAACACTAAAGTGGCCTCGGGTGCCGTGCTCCCTAAATCTCTCCCTAGTCATGCCTATGGGATCCTTCAAAATTTGAATAATGGTATTTTTTCACAATATTTTTTGATTTCCACAATCATTAAATCAAGGTACAATGTGGAACACAACTATTTGTTTGTAATGGCAGATATCTTAAAAATTTGTGTTGATGTTACCAGTGTGAAAAAAATATTTCTTATACATATTGCTTAGAAATTACTGGCAGAAAAAAACACGATCAAATGTACCAATATTCTTATCCTCTTATTTCAAATGTCTCAATGCTCATGGCATTTCTCAGTTCTTACCCATTTAGTGGTTTCTCTGAATGATGGTAAGAGTTATAGTTGTCAGCAATGTATAGCTTTGGTGTTTGTTTTTGTTAATTTTTTGCTTTGGAAATGTACTGATATATCTCATCCATATTGTCTTTTGTCTAGGCAGGGGCGGATCCAAGGTGGGCGATTGGGGCAATCACCTCCCTAAAACCTACAAAAGTAACTTTTTCACCATAACTTTGTACAATTCAGAAAACAACATTTGCAATATAAGGCCATTTTTTTATCGATTATTTTGCCACAAGTGTTGTGAAGTACACCTCATCTCTCTTACCACAGCGAAGCCATTATGAAACTTGACTGTCAAATATTATTGGAATCGTCCCCCTCCCTAAACTTACTGGCTGGATCCGCCACCCTTGTCTAGGTATAAATATTTCTGTCTTTCTTGTATACTACTGCTGGCTTTATGTCACAAATAAATGCAAAAACAAAATATGCAAATTTATTAAATATAGAAAATCTCTATTGAAATATGTTAATTCATTGTATAAAACTCAATAATGTTAACAGCTTTTTGACAAGTTTGAATGTAAAGAAGGACTACTTTTTCTTTTAAACAATGCATACATAGAAGGATAGAGACTGGCAATGATGAAGTAGATTATTATCGAGAGAATACTTTTCAATAAGCTGTCTTTTGTTTTTGTTAAAAATAGTTAAGAATCCTGAGTTTTTTTAGTGGCATAGTTATAAGAAACTTTGAAAAGTTTTCATAAAAACAGTTATGCGTTGCTGTGAATTTGACATACCATTTTTCTTTATAGCAGTTGCATTTCAGCAAATGCAATAGGATATTACCTAATACTATTGTATGCATATTGTAAAGTGATCAATTTGTTTAAAACATGCAAAGTAATCTTGGTAAGTACAAAGATACATCCCCAAGTATAGCACCTGCTGGAAAAGTATTTGACCAAGGTGGAACAGCAAGTGAGTGTATCCATGGGCGGCAAGAAGTAAGTTATTCTTAAGAAAAACAAGTTTTTGAAGCTTTTGTGGGTTGCAAAAGATGACCGGGTACTGTATTTATGTGATATCCGTTTCACATGCATATGATTATTACATAATAGTATTGACAACTTTTTACTAATTTTTCATTACTTTGCCGTTAACCATAGCTGAGTCCTTTTGTAGTGAGAAATGCAACAGATATTTTGAAAGGAAAATATAGTCAACTATGTCAAGATCACTATCATGGTTGTTTTGAAAAAAATAAATTTCATGTTAGTGTGTTAAATTTCATAATTACTGCCATTTTAGTAACTGTGTATCCACTATTAAATAAACACAACTTGCATTTTGGTTGACAACTGCCCAAAATTGCTTCGCATCCAAGGCCTTTTTGGCAAAAAAACCTTGGAATCAAAGGTGTTAAAAACATTTTATTACTATTGTTGTTGTATTGTTTTATTCAAAGAACTTCAAATTTTAAGATACATCCTCAAGGATGCGCTTATGCTATCACTGGTCTATGGAGATACTAAAAAGCGCACAGAAAATAACTTGTGTGTTTACGCTGCATACTTTTTGATTAATAGAAAAATGATATAGCTACCAAGTTGCGATTATTGTGTTATTCTAGTGGCATATACAGTAAAACTCGGTTAATCTGGATTTGGTTAATCTGGCTCTTTGCCAAAACTGGATAAAACTGGTGGTACGAATGATTTCTAATGTTTTTCTTTATAAAAATCTTTGGTTTATGTGGATTTTTTAATCCAGATCTTTGCCAGTTCCGGATAAAATCTGTACTTTCCCATCTTGCAATCCAGATTTTTCTGCACTTCCACGCTGTTGCGTTCATAAGTGCACTGACTGGTGTCTAGGAATGATTTGTCAGCTTTCAGACGCAACACAAGAGTGCCCATAATCACCAATGAACATTTAGAATTATGATAACCACAACTGCGTGCAATATTCGACTAATCATAGAGATGATTATTATGTCACACATGGGCATACCATATCATGGTGAATATCACCCACCGCACCACAGTGTTGATCAGTGTTGAGTATGCATGTGTAGAGCATTATTCCTGAGTGTATTGTAGTCGGTATAATGTCTGGAGTGCATTGGCATCACCTTCCCAATAGAAGAACTGTTTATGGACCAGTTGCCGAAATCTCAGCATCTGTCAAAAATACCAGATTTTTTCACAGCCAAGTAATCTAAAATTATGAACTTAAAGGTTGTTCATTACTGCCTGGAACAGGTGTTTCCTTGTCTGATGTACCGTGGTAAATACATCACTTAAATTGGTTTACATTCAGCAAAAGTTTGCTGTTGGGTTGTAAATGTGTTCAATTTAACTGATTTTCACTGATATCTCAGTACTTACATGAAGACAAGCAAGAAACAACTATCTTCGGTTAATCCAGATCTTTGCCTAAACAGGATAAAATCGGCAGTCAAATCGAATCCGGATTAACTGAGGTTTACTGTTTTGTGCACTGTACTACCAACTACCACAGCTACTTAGCATACAGAAACCCTTGTTTGATGATTTTGTACAATTACATAACAAAGGCATGTAATTATGATGAGCATGATATACTCAGACTATCATGATGTGAATGTTTGACAGTAGTTTGCATTGAACTGGATGAAAGCATTGTTTTTTCTGTAACCGTACAAAATTTTCATGTACAAAACTGTACTGCTAAAACTCTTACCTAATAATCCTACTTTTATGCATTTTCTTGGATTATCAACAATTGTTGTTTCAACTTCAATAGATAAATCAAAGTGAGGTAAGAATTACCTGTATTTTATAATTGGTATCATTTCATGAGCAAAGGTTTCTGCGTCATGGTGTCATCATCAGGTGTGATAACGTATCATGGTAGAAAAAAGATTAAGAACCAATAGATGGATTGCTGCTACATTTGAAAACTTCAAGTATGAAATTTTCTTGTTCACAGCCTCCTGTCCCACAAGCAGTTAACAAGTTTACTAACACAGATGCTGGCAGGCCAGTGTGTGGCTTGCCAAGAATTCATCATGGAAGGGCAGATGATGAGGATGTGGCATCTCGATTTTACCATGGGGTCAGCACAGCTGGATCACTGAAGGTATTTTATAGCCATGATGACATGTCCATGCTTAATACCAATTAAGAAAAAATCTAACCAAACAGTTATGTACTTGTGTTTTTTAAGGTTGCTTTAATTTCTTGGCATTTCGTTAAAAAATTGATCCCAAATTGTTAAGACATCCACTAGTTCCTTTTTTTCTGGAAAAATTTCATCTATATTTTGTAGACTTCAAAAAGTTTAAAGAAAATGATGCAATTAGTAAAGCCCTATGCTCTGTGGCATGCTATGTTTATGTTTAATGGAAGATGCTTCTATTCCCCTAAGCTGTAAATAGCAAGTCAGCAGCATGCATGTTAAGGTCTTGTCATGTGCATTGTTGTTTGTTCTAAGAAAATATATGTGATTAATGTACAGCAAATTCAGCAGCAATCTACCAAAATCCATTACTTTCTTACCACATGTGAAAAAATTTGAAGGTGCTATATTGCTGTTTAAGCTCAAACATTATGTTTTGATATCATGTCTACTTGCAGGCAAAAGATCTGGTCAATCCAGAGTTTAAATCGCTATTCAAAAGTCGAATGGAAGACAAGCAAGAATCATTATATTTAAGCAGAAAAGAAAAACCTCTTGGTGTTTCAAGAGACAATAGTGCATTTATGCCGGAATCAATTGACAGACTAACCACAGCATTTGGAAAACCAAACCGATATGGTAAGGTTGCTTCTGATCTTGTTTTGTGTAGGTGTGCTGCACTAGAATTTTAATGACATTTAAGTGTAGATGTTGAATAATTGCAGTATGTAAATACTGTATGTTTGTGCATTGCTAAAGTTAAGCTTTATGGAACGTCTTGAAGAACAAATTTTTGACAGATGGTAGGAAGACCTATTTTCTGCATCAGACCACATTTTCATCATTCTTTTTACAGTCCATTTTTTATTTAAAGCCCTAGGCAGTCGTCCACAACAAACTCACTAGCTTTCTGCATACGGTCAGTTGTTACAAGTCAATACCAATGGGCGCCAATTTGACCTTATCTGATACAACCTTGAAAATGAAGCAGACTAGAATCTCCANAGTGTCAGCAGGGACATGATTCATTCTCTGGTTTTGTCTTTTTCCAAACTGGCCAAACTCCCAAGTGTACCAGTTTGTTCACAAAAAGTTTTAATTCAGCCACAATAAATGTAAAAACTAACACACTTGCCTTCAAAAAAGGTTTATTACCATCCTGAACAGGGGTGGATATTAGGGAAAGCGAATGAGGTGGCCACCCCGGTCTTCCCATTTTCAGAGATGCAGTGAGGCCCTCTACAGCATTGCAATATTTTGGTGCTTTTGTATGATTTTGAATTTAGTTCATTCATTGAAATGTACAACAAATTTAGTTCTATCATCCACCTAGTGTCACATCTACTTTTCACAGTGATGATGTTTTGGGGCCCCTTTCTAAGAGTTTGCCTTGGGCCCCTAAATTCTAATATCCATCCTTGATCCTGAACTAGGCCTGTAGCCAGTTTGGAGGGGAAATACACTTTTAGGGGTAAAATATTGTTGTTTTTGTTATGTGTTTAAAACAAAATTTTTGTGGTGCCACAAAATTTGGAGAGGCACAAAAAATTAGAGGGGCACTGCCTCCGAATGCCCATCCTGTGGCTACGGGTCTGTGGTGAACATTGTTTCTTTGCATGACAATACATCTTCTGCTTCCCTGTGTTCAGTAATGTAGACAGTGTTATACCAAGCAAGCTGCTAAGAACAAATTTGATGCTGCTGAAAGCAAGATGGCGGACTGATTCTCTGAATATGCTGATGCGTTGCTCCATTTTGTAAGAGAGAATGCAATTCACCTGGAACGCAATTTGAGACCAAATAACTTCGGCTCTGTACAACCGAAAAATCAAAAATATTTTTGCTAAGAGGCGCCAGGTATTTAGTTTGAAAAAATCTAACAGCTATTCAGTGGCGTAATGAGGGGGGAAAGGGGGCGCAATTTAGTCGCAACAATGTCGCAAGTACTTTCTTCAAAGTCGCAACAATGTCGCAAGTACTTTCTTCAACAACATATTTGCTTCCGAAGGACCTGCAGGTTCGAACATGGGGGCGCCAAACTTGCTTCCTGTCCCGGGCGCCATCTAACCTCGTTACGGCCCTGCAACCATTGCAGCAGATCCGAAAATAAATTCGGCGTTAGTGGCATCTGTCGTGTGTATGTGATGATCATCAGGATTATTTGGTACAATCACAAAAGTTTTATCTACTGAGATGTGCGTCAAATACCCTGGTCGGAGACACTGAGGAAAGGTCGTTCAGACGTATCGAGGGCCTTTTAACAATTTACTCTCAGGAAAGCCCGGTTTGTGCCGTAGCACGTACTAGAATCCCCAGTCTCCCTATTTTACTTCAACAGCGGTTGACGAGCTTTGTGTTGGCATCAATTCCATTCCACATTAGAAAGGCACCAGGCCTTGATCGAATTTCTGCAGACCTGCTCAAGCTGGGATGAAAGTTCATATTCAAAAGCAATGGGCATGCCAACAACATCGCTTTGCACAACAGCAACAAAACGTGACAAATGAGATTACAGTAACTATTGATGATCATCTCTCCTAAAAGTACACCTGGGAAAGTATTTGTCAGTTATTTTTGCAGCCTACAGATTTAATTTTGCCTGTTATCTCAAACCAGAATTCCCAGCAAAGCATTTGTTTGTGCGCATGCGGATTTCCTGTCAAAACGACTCTGAGCGGAATTTTCAGTAAAAAATTATGGGGAAAGAATCTCCGTTCAGTCTTAGCTTCGATCCCGCTCATAAAGATGAGTCTATCGAAAGTTTTTTTTCATTTTGTGAAGTTTAGAAGGCGTCATGCTGCGGCGCCCACGACACGTTGCCTCTGTGAGTTTGACCAATGCGTGTGGTGTGTTCATTACAGAAATCCTCTGCAGAAAACAGACAGTGAGTCCATTTTTTCGGCCCGATCGTGCCACTGCTTGATGATGCAAGAGACAAACTCTCTTGCAGAGATCCTTGCTAAAACCCTTGGACTTGGAAAGTGGTGCGAAGCAAAGAGGCATTTTACCGCCCAGTCTGCTGGGATTTTTTCTGTGCCTCATGATTTCAATGATGCCGACCAACATAGTTGTAGGATGGGGGAAGGCAACTGAAATTTTGCCCAAGCAGAAAATTGTTAAAATCAGGCAAGAATAACTGGAATGCAGGTAGATTTTGGAAAAAACGCGCAAAATTTATTTGAAGTTCCACAAAATGTTGAAATTGCAAAATTCTCAGAGGTTGAACCGAGATCGTTCGAAGATTTTCCTCAAAAAAACTGGATAAGCTAGGGTAAACATTGTGATAATTGAAAAAGATTTGTGCAAAATTTTCAAAAAGTTCGGAAAACTTTCCGGATAAATGTGCCCTCCCTGATAATTTTCCCCCATTGCTGTACAACATTTCATTCGCGAAGTCACCTTGTTATTTACTTCATCCTCGCAGAGAGAAGTTAATAAACATTCTTCGATGCACTGAATGTTACCTTCATCCCGCACAAATTTCATTTAAATCTACCGCTTGTAAGTTCTTTCGGGGTGGCCTCTAAAACTGTATAGCTGGAAGCAGATTTAAACACTATATAAGTAGGCCAACCAAAAGGCAATAAAGTCAAAATGTTTCTGCCGTTTCTAAAGTTTATGAAACGTCCACAAACCAAATTTCACCCTCATACCATGAGGGTATCCCAAGTTATTAGGTCAAAAAAAAGTCAAAGTTTATCATTAGGTCAAAATTTATCATTAGGTCAAAATTTGTCGTTAGGTCAAAGTTTTTTTGCAGCCCAGTTCTTTCTCTTAAATATCGATATTTTACTGAAACCAAAACAACAGGTATTGATATGCTTTTGCAAGTTAAGTTGCAATTCTGTAATAATAGTGGGTGTATTGCGATTTCAGACATAATATTGTTGTTTTGCCCACTACCGGATGATTGAATATTATGTAGGACAGGCATGGTAGGCGAGAAATGTGGTCTTACAGTACTTGTTTTGGTAAATACTCAATCCATTGTCTAGGCCGTATAGCTGCATTGAGGCAAATGAGGCACTTGCCTCCGTAAACTTTCTGTAATGCTGCCACAAAACATTTTTGCAACGCTACATCAAATCATATCATACTCTGTGGCTGTTTTAAAGAATGTCACTTCAGCTACACTGTGTTACAATGACCAGAGATACTACCAGCCTAGATTAAATAAGAGCAGGATGTTCGATCTTCATAAACTACATTTAAGAACATACCCAACCGGGCACATAATCAACGTATTCGCCTCGGAAAAAAATTTGACCCTGACTACGACCATGATTATGCATATAGTATTTCAGCTTTATGGTGTTCTCAGGTTTGACTCTGCTGTAGTTATTTATGTGCTTACAACCAATTTTTTTTAATTTCGAAGCTTAGAGTGCATAAATACACTTCTGGATGAACCTCAACCCCTAAGGCTGACTTATAGGTCAAAATAAAGTCAAAATTTTAAGTTTTTAGGTCAAAAAAATGGTTGCCCTAGTTCAGCGTTTTTAAGGAATTTTAGGGACCCGATTCGGGTCCTTAGAATTTCAAATCGGGTCCCTAGAATCAGAGAAAATTATCATTGGGATGCCTAAAATCAGAGAAAATCGGGTCCCTAGAATCAGAGAAATTGGGTCCCTACAAATCCAAACCGGGTTCCAAAACATTTTCCTTAAAAAAACCCTGCCCTGGTTATAAGGAAACGAATCCTCCGTCAGCCCGTCACTGATGTGAGATAAACAAGTTTTGTCAGTTCATTCACGATCCATTTGAAATGCACTAAGATCAACGAGGGTGTATGTCAGTACTGAGACATACTTTAAGCAATCACTACACGCGTAAATGACTTTTTGGTCCTGAGTTATACGAGCTCAAAATTTCCATCCAATCCCCAGCATTCTTCGAAGTTATTTGTGTTTCAGGACTCATGACTGGCTTGGGCAAACATGTTTTAAGCTTCTTTAACATAAAATCCTCCGTCATTTTCGCGTGGGTAGTATAAATTCATACATCTTATTCCCATTGAAAAATAGTAGGGGTATAATCCACTGGGTGTCTGTTCGAAACAGACCTGTTCATAACAGATCACTCATAACAGACCACTCGAAACATACTCGGATTATAACTTATTTTCCAAAAAAAAACTGAGCCAAAAAGTGGTTCATTGGTTTGGCGGTCAGGGCCAGGTGAGCTCGNCCGAAAATGCGAAAACCTATCCCAATTATGACGTCACCCACAAAAAGCCCCAAAACTCAAAAATAGTTATTAATCTAAAACTACAAGACTTCACGAATTCGTGGAGGGTTTACACAGCTCTCTAGCTTAATCGACTGGCGAGTCATGGTGTTGCAAAGTTCAGTAAGTGGCGCCTGCGGGACGTAATGGGTTAAAATATTTTTATGACTGCTGTTTGATCAAGGTTGTGATTGCATGTTTAAGCCATAAGAGGAGATTCCAGATAATTTTCAGCAAAATTAAATTAAATTGGCCCAAATCTAATTATTTGCGACTTGGCCTCTCAAGCGCACTTACTGAGTACATGTCTGGTGCTAGCAACAGAAGACAGCATAACCCTACCATAAATCTCAAGGCTGTTGAGTTGTGCCAGAACATCCCATACTATCACTGGACATCTGAACGACGTAGGGAATGCATGCTATAATATTACCTCGCGTGCAAGACTGCAAGCTTTCCAGGACATTCAATTACTTAACCTGTTTTTTAATATTACTGCTTGGACTTCACTTTTTTTGTCATAGTAAATGCGAACTTTTTTGGCTGAACATTACCTTGTAAAATGCTTGTTGTTTTGCTCTACGATGACATCGAAACTTTTTTCTTCTGTAGTGATGCATTCCTGATCGTCATCTTCCAACTGAAAATGGCATACTGGTTTGAAAATAACTCTACCACCCCATCTCCAGCAAAACTGTTGTATCTCCGCTTTTCAGATGGAACGGCAGGAGAAGTTGTGAATCCGAACAAAACAAGAGAAGAAGTGGAAAAAGAATCGAGCCACTCCCACGACCTATATGTTGTCAGCCATCATGACTATTACGTTTCCGAGCCTTATGACCGAAAGTTAGTGACTCTGCTCAAGAAAGTAATCTTTAACGCATACGTTATAGCCTCCAGTCACTCACGTGCGCAGCGTCGTAAACCCACGTTGTGCCTTCAGCGATTTACTTCTTAAAATTATTGTGATTTTGCGTAACTATTAAGAATACATTTTCGGAATTGTTGCGGTGAAATACAGGCCTCCAAAATTTAAGCATTTGGCTTTTTCCTGAACTGACAAGAACCGCGAAGGAAAAACAAAACTTCGCTCTTCTAGGCCTTCGTTAACGTAGGTTCCTGGGTTGGTTTTATTCTGAAAGCAATTGCCACAAAGAAATTTTTGTAGGTTGTAGCTTTTATAGGAAATGTAGCAAATTACTTCCGAGCTATTTGGGTTTGAACTGAACGTAGCTGTTTTTTCGTTCATTCTATTTGATGTTTAGCAAAACCTTAGTGTGATCTCTAGGGCAACCAAAAGTCAATAAAGTCAAAATTTTTCTGCCGTTTCTAAAGGCTATGAAACGTCCACAAACCAAATTTCAGGCTCATACCATTAGGGAATCCTAAGTTATCAAGTAAAAAAGTCAAGATTTATCGTTAGGTCAAACTTTCCTTGCAACACGTTTTTTTTTATTCATCGACATTTTATTGAAACCAAAACAACAGATATTGATATGCTTTTGCAAGTTAAGTTGCAATTCTATAATAATATTGTTTTTTTTTTTGCGATTTCTGACGCAATAATGTTGTTTTGCCCACTACTGGACGATTGAATATTATGTAGGATAGGCGTGGTAGTCGAGAAATGTGGTCTTACAGTACTTGATTTGGTAAATGCTCAATCCATTATGCATATAGTGTTTCAGTTTTATGGTGTTCTCAGATTTGACTCTACTGTAGTTATTAATGTACTTATCAATATATCATCCCCTAATTTAAACAAGCAAGTGTTTTTAAATTTCGAAGCTTAGAATGCATGAATATGCTTCTGGGTTATCCTCCACACCTAAGGCTGAATTATTTTGCAGTTACAAACGAAAAAATCTATAGGTCAAAATAAAGTCACAATTTGTAAATTATAAAGTCAAAATTTTAAGTTTTTAGGTCAGAAATTTGGTTGCCGTAGTAATCTCACTTTTCACATTGACACTTGCGGGTTTAGATTTCGAGCGCCAATGTCTTTCGATAACGCACAGCTGTTCCTAACATGAACTGTGTAATGAAATGAACTTGATTTACGTGATTTCTTGGGGGGGGTGGGGGTGGGCAACAGGATTTTTCCGAGTGGTGACCAAAAACATTTTTCCAGGGGAGAAACGATGGTGAAATTTCATTTGCCAACTCAAAATTAAAAGAAAAAGCATTTTCTACAAAAGAATGAACAGAAAAATATCAAATTTCAAAATCTGGGGCGGATGGGCACCCTCCTTCCGACGCCCATGGTGACACCGTCAGCGACTAACACCAGCATTGCAGTTTCTTGTGATGCTGTGTTCGAAACTGTACGAACGGAAATGCTCAATCTTCCAAACGGTTTTTGTACTTTTCTGATGCGACCCTGTTCCTGGTCGCGTCGTAAACTGGACCTCGGTCTGACGAACCCTTGCTGCGCATACCGCAACGTCGACTTTGCAACGTGTTCGGAGTTCTTTCTGCGAGCGAAGTTTCAAACGTGTCGTTTTCCTCGTTCCAGATACGACTGGAGCAAGTACACCCGAGGAACAGTCTACGGCGTACCGACCCCGCACTCGAACGAGGGAAAGAACACGTCGCTGTCGCTTAAATGGATCCACGACCTGAACACGTAGGTCGTGCGAGTGTCGGTTCATCTGAGCTAACACAGGCCTGGCAGTTGAGTACAACTGACAAAAAAATTTGAAAAAGATAAAGGTAACGAATTATTGTTTACAAAAACAAGGATTGGATGATGGTGCAGCGAACGTTCACGATCCAGATGAGGTAACATTGGAAGAACTCTTAATCACCAGTAGAAAGCTACTAACTGAATAGATTCCGGGATATACACAATATTAAGTTCAGGAGAATGAAAGCAATGGCAGTTGACAAATCAATGAAGTAACAGATTGCTTAGAGTATGTTTTCTACACACGTTTACCCCAAATTAAAACAAATCACTTCAGTCTGCGTGGAATACCTTAAAATTTATACAATTTTGTGTTGTAGTTACTTTCAAAAATGTATAAATTTGGTATTTTGATGCAAAAAAATATTTTTTCAAGCTTGAAATGATTTTTTCCCGGAAGCAAAATAGTTGGGGGCACATCCCACTTTCCCCCTTGTGCTGCTTGCGCCTATGGTTGTGCGTGTATGCTAAACAACCTCTCGCCAACTAGTGGCGTAAGTGACGGGTATGGGGGTGCGAACCGCCCCCATGGCACGATAAGTTAAAAAACCGTGCCGCCACTAAACTTATATTTTGGTATGTCGTATTATTTTGGTTTCAGTAGGTTGTTGCTTTCATGCGTTTTTCGGAGTCTTTTCGGTCATTTCGGGTTTTAGTATGGATATCCACATCCGGATTCAGTATCATTTCTCAGTCTTTTTTTCTGAGTGTTGGCTAGAGGGTCCCCTACGGTGGCCAGTAGGTTCCCTTCAGCTAAGTATTCCCCCGTGGCTCAAAACTCTAGTTACGCCATTGTCGTCAACCGTTTTGACATGCAGAAACACTAGTAATAATGATATTTGATTTAAGCGTTGCTTTCAGCTGCTACGATCTATTCAGGCTGAGTAGTTTTTGCTGTTGTGTGTTTGTAGTTCGCTTTAAAAACAGCATGATCGTATTTTGAGCAATTTCATTCAAATTCTGAGAATAAAACCAAAAAACATGAAGAAACTTTTTTTATTTCAACGTCTCCGTTAGAGACAAGAGTTCAAGTCCGCTTAGTAGTGGGTCATCACGCGATTGAAATTTGAAGTCTCTCTACCGTTTTGCTACAGTGAAAAAGCTGCGAAAATCGTTTCGAAAAGAGTCGATGACTTCCGAGAGAAAACACAACCGCAGCTGGGAACTGTTCACGATCCGTAAGTTTCAAACGGGGATTGACATGGATTTGCTTGCTCGCTGTTGTGCGTGCTTTCTTCAACAACGGGTAGAACACGTTCGTGTGCGTAAAGGTTTGAGGAAAAGGCAAATTGTTCGGTTAGCAGCATATAAACGCCCGTTGTTTCGCTTGCTTTTTAGTTTCTGGCAGTTTTGCGCGGCTGCACGTATGTATTCGTGGTTCGGAATAGTTTCAATATTGTTTTTAGTTTGGCCGCAGTTGGGAAACGACCGACTCCGTCAATATACATTTTTTCCAGCGAGATTTCAACGCTTCTGTGAAAAAATTAAAAAAAAGAGACCATTGATAAGATTTCGAAACCCTTTGGGTGTACGGCTAGCCGAGTATAACTATTGATTGAAGGGTGACCAAGCAATTGCTTGCGCAGAATCTCCGACACCCTCAACGTGGAGCCTGACCACACTTTCGGAATCATGCTCCGCCCTGACGAATACGGAGCGGGTGATCTGCTGCACGGGAGATCCCCCGATGCGTACCTGCGCGGCCGCGACCGCGAGCGGGGGGTGCTGCACGCCATTCGACAACACTTGAAGAAGGCGAACTACCACAACTTTGACAGCTTGTCGCAAGCATTCTGCCATTACGACAAGGTAAAATGCGTGAACCTAGCTTTGTAAAGAATGGTCAGAGCACTAGTGTTAGCCGTGAACAAGGTGTCTAAATAATTTTCAACCATTCTTTTTCCAGCACAGCTGCAGAAATATGAACTCGTCTACGTTTGTCGTCTATTGACAAACTAGATGTTTTTCTTGTGGGCGGAAAACCGCCGCTTGGTTAAATTCTTCTTTGTTGCAGAACAAAGACGGTTACATCGACGGCCAAGAATTGCGCGATGTCTGCCATCAGCTGAATGTTCCAATCGAGGACGAGATGCTGTCCTTGCTGATGTCTTACTGCTGCACTACGTCAGAAGATGGGGCTGAGCGAGAAGACGAACTGAAAACGACGAAGATCGATTACGTCAAGTTTGCCAATTTCCTCAACTGGAAGGACAAAATGCCAATAGCCGCTGAAGAAAAAAGTACATGATCGTTCATCAGTTTTGGTGGTTATTATATTTGTCTCAGAAAGATATTTGTATGCATAAGTAAGATTACTTCTGTACAGCGAAGCTGCGTCACGAAGAGCGACTGTACTGTTGTTTCAACAGTGTACGGCTGAGTCTATTCGTACTGACTTTAAGGTTTTGCGAGTATTTTGTGAGGAATAGAAAACGTTGATTGTTAGCATTGGTTTGTACTGTGCATTCGCGTGCAAATGCTTGGCTTGTTTGTGTGCCCTAATGTGGTAGTGAACCTTGGTAACAGAAGTTCTTTTGTTTTCAGCCGTATATGACATGCTATGATTCATTGCGGACAACGTTTTAGGTTTTGCGAGTATTTTGTGAAGAATAGAAAAATTCGATAGTTGGCTTTGGTTTGCACTGCGCATTCGGGTGCAAATGCTTGGCGTGTTATGTGCCCTAGTATGGCCGCCAACGATGGTAAGCATTGTTTCTTTTGTATGACATGCTATGCTTTAGTCATTTTGCTGGAATTGATTTCTGTCTGCGCTAACGGTAAGGTTCACTTATGTAGTTGGTGAAAAACCTCCCGAAACGCCCAACCTGAGGAAACAGATCGATCGAGCAATGACGCGTCACATGACGTCGTCGTCCATGATAGGCGCTGTCGCGGGGGTGTCCACGCAAGGGTACCGAAAGTACGGTGTACCGACGATACGCTCCGACCTTCCCACTCCTAAAATCAAGTACGTTTTTTGGCGTGAATATGTTTTTTAGTAATTTCAAAGTAAGTTTTTGTAAAAAAATGATCTGCTTCTTTGCGACGAATGACTGCTTTTTTGCTCCAATTGAATACCGTTTTATTTGCAGACGCGTCAGCGACCACAAGAACTACGGTGACGAGTCGGATGCATATGGCGTGGTTAACCCGTCCATGTACTCCCAAAAAGGTTTGACCGAAGACGACTTTTTGGGTCCGCGACCGAGAGATGAGGTACGTTTTGTTGTTTTTTTATACAATTCTAGAGATAAAAATGCTCGAGGGAAGATGTTAAGTAACCATCTTGGGTGTAATTACTGTAAAAAGCGATTGAAAATTACACAAAAAAGTTACACCAAAGATGGTTTTTAAGCGTGAAACGTTACACCAAACATGACGATGTAGCTAAAAATCCTCGGATACCACCGTTGGTACAACTAAACGCACGCTCTTTAGACTGGCAGTTGACTCAAGATAGGACCAGGATATGCGAAAAGGTTTAGGGGGAAAAGACAGTTGGCCTTGTGCTTCAACCTATTTTTGCAGACGTTAAACCAAAATGACTGGTATGCCGTTCCAGCGAGCAGTAATCGTCAAAGCTTCGATATAGCTGGACTAAACCTTTTGTGAATTACAATGGAGAATATTCACAAACGTTTAACGTGTCGAAATGGTGTCTTATTGCGACACACTCAGACGTTTCAATCTCATGACGTATATCCTGTTACCAGTGTCAAGTAAATGAACTGTGACGGTGTTCCCACCTGCCTATGGTGGTTTGCTGCATTATAAAGGCTGGTCTTCGCAGTCTATATGCAAAGAAGAACGTTGCTTTGTGTTAAATTTTGTTTTGCTCCTCGTGAAACACGGAAACTGTTGCATATCTGCTCAGGTCAGCGATACGTTCGTATTTGCCTTGCGTTGTCATAGTTCTGCTTTCCCAACGTTTCTTTCAAAGACGTCACTATTATTTTTTATAGATATCACTGTCCAAAATTATAATCATGGCGTGGTTGTATGGGTACAAGGTAGGAGTGCATAACTTTAAGCAGCTGACCTTAGGCATTGAAGTTTGAAGTTGGTAATGTCTCATGTTTCGGTTTTCGAGTGTTCAGATGTTTTCAAGTGCAAGCGAATAAAAAACTATGAGGATGGGAATAATATTTCAAAAATATTTTCAAAACGTTTTTTTCAAGGTGCTTGCTTTCTTGAACGAGCAGTGATTGCCACTGCATTAAAACCTGCACAGCAAAGATTTCGTTGCCATGGATAAGACAAAGCCACGTTTCATATTTTAATGTACCACCTATTTATCTCTTAAAACACAATTTGAGCATTTCCAGCAATTCCATCGAATGGTTTCCTGCATATTCGTTCCTTGTTGTTTTTTACAGATCAAGCGTATTTTTAATAACATCGGCGTGGAGATGACTTCCGAACTGTTTGACGAGACCTGGAGCCGCGCGCAAACCAGGGACCCCCGTGGCCGCGGCGACGTGTCCGTCGAGACGTTCCGAAGCGTCTTGGACGACGTTCAAGCTGCAGTCATCGAAGCGAACTGAGCTGTTTCGTCCAACTTCGAATGGCCTTTTGTGCGTTCGAATGGCCTTTTTGTGCGAATGGCCTTTTTGTGCCACGAAAACTGGGACATTTTCCGCTTGCCGCACGGCAGGCGCGCAGGCCACACGTAATAATAGGGCCGTAACCAGCGGAGGGCGCAGGGGGGCGAAAACTCCTGGAATTTTTTTCGCCCCGCTGGAAAAAAAAGTTGGACATAATTTACAACTATTGGACATGTAGTTCAAAGAATTCCCCCCCCCTCGGAAAACTCTTCGCCCCCTTGGTGTCTCAAGCTGGTTACATGCCCGCGTAACAATAAACGTTTCTAACCTGACTGTTGCCGGGGCAACAGCTCGTGGTAAAAGGGCTTTTAAATGAAGGCAGCAAGAAACAAATCATGACCTTTTATTTCTTCACACCTTTTCAAGTACTGTTTACTAGTAAACAACATGCGGCCTTTTTGTGGCCTTCACGTTTCTCTGCTGAATCTAGCCATTCTGACCCTATGTTGTTTCATGTTTTTCAGCCAAGCTGTCGCAGGCAAACTGCAAATGCATTTCGGCAATTGTAGGCTGCTGCTTTCAAGACACTTTGTTTGCATGCATGTGTTCACGATGCAGGCTGGTTGTCGTATATGGGCTCGTTCTGAAGACATTTCGTCATATACACCAGTTCGGTTTCAAACCCGCAGGTTGCTGTTAGCGCTTTGCTCTTCCATAGAAGTGTGTTAATTGATGGTGTGCTCGAATTTTTTTGAACGATTCAAGAGGGTTTGTGAAGTGACCGGGGATTGTGAGGAGCCATGTTTTTTCTTGCAAAGTAAAAGCAACTTTTGTGGTTCATGTTCTGGCCCAAGACGAAATGAATTTGAGTTTTTATATTTCGGTCGTTTGGACAGCGAACGTAAACCGACGTTGTAAGCGAATTGTAAAATCATCCTCGAAATGCGTCTCGGCTTTACGAGTCCTAAATCGAGAACCATTTGCCAAACCTCTCTCGCATTTGCTTGCGCGTAACCAAACGGTTTCTTATGCTGAACCCACTACAAGTTTGACATTAACAAGTCACACGGGGCTCCATTCACTTTCCAGCACGTGTTCTGCCGAAGCAGAGCAAATCAGTCGCAGTGGCGCGCGAGGTCACACTGGAACTCACCTTTTCTGAAATTCAAACTGACACCTATGATCAGCGTTGTGAAGCAAAACAAAACAACGAAGACCAGTTCCAAAAATGGGTGTCGAAAAAGGGTGGAAGGGGAGGCCTTGCCCCCTACCTGTTTTTTTAAATTTTATATCTTGCTATTGACTTTTTAGTAGAAAAATAATTTTGTCCTACTTTAGGAGTTGGTAGAATGGATTTCACCACTGTTGGCCCCCCTGGAGAAATCTTTTTGTCCCCCTCTGGAAAAACCCACTATTGCCCCCTTCGGGAAAATATCCTCCCGACGCCCATGGTTTCAAACAAATAACTCTGTCGTTGTCGAACCAGTGTATCGTTAGGTCCTCGATTTGTGTTCGTGGTGGGTAGATCACACAAAGTACTCCTGTTTCGCTCAAACGCGCAGGCGGGGCCGCAGCGGGGGAGCGCAGGGGGTGGGGGCGAAAGTGTTGATACTAATATTGCCTTTCACACTCAATTGTTTCGCACAAAATTGCAAGAAAAGTTTGGATAATATGTACATCATCTTATATGCTTTTTGCGCAAAAATGCACTTGCTCAAGGACTTTTCGACGCCCGGGGAATTGTGTCCCCCTAGCCCGCCGCTGGTTACGTCCCTGGCCTTATAATAAGGAGATCTTTCACTTCTGACGGAATAATTTTCGGTGGCGCACGTTTATTGTTTACATTAAATGCGCGTGTTGCGCTTTGTTTTGCATTTTTAAACCAAAACACACGTTCCTTGCTTATGCCCGACCTGTTTCGAATGGCTCATGAACGCTTTCCGAATGGAGTTTGACACCAGAGCGCTAACGTTACATCAAAAGATCTGTCATACTTTGAATACGGCCAAAAATCGCGTGCGTAGTTTCACGAAAAACGCAATTTTTTTCTTTTCAGTCCGAATAAGTAATTTCATATTTGTCATCGTGTACACAAGCCTTGTTCTCTGTTGTCGTGTTTCGTATGGGTCCAGCACACTTGTGTGTTGGTATTTGCTAGTGCTGATCGCTATGAACCGAATACTAAGCGTAACACATACGCTTTTAGTCTTCCGCCCAACCTTGGTCCTGCAATCTGTACTGCAGCACGTATCGTGTTGGGGCATAAATGTCTAACTGGCTCCGATGCCCTTCATTCAATCGTGACAAGACCAATTTCTACCGCCGTGTGCTTAATGTGTGACTCCTGTTGTTTCTTAATGTGTGACTTTTGAATCGCCACATCCAAGTTAAAGGAGTAACACTGTGTTGCTGTGCTGTGCGTTTTGACACGATTTTGTTGCGCGATAATACGCCCAACTGTTGCTTTGATCGTTCGTGATGATTATTTGTTCACAAAAGATGATTGTTACGTCCGATAAGTGCAAAGAAAACCCATAAACATCCAGGCAATACAGAGAAAACCAAATGGCAGAGAAAGCAATTTCTATTTGAATAAGATTTCAGGACTGAGGATGCGTAATTTTACGTGAAATCGATTTCCTATTAAAAATTTTGCCGATCTGTTCCTTGCTTACCCCTATTGTGGAGAGTACTTGCGTCCAATAAAATGATATTCCCAACCGTGTGATTACTCCAGTCGACTGATGTTTTAACTTTATTCACGCGGTTGGTTTGTGTCTAAGTTTTCCAAACGCTTCGGCTCTACCGCTGTCCTTGCGGCTACGTCGCTTAATCTTAGGTTAAAGTACCGCTTTGTCCTTAAATGGACATTTGGTGGCTTTACTCATTGCTTGCAGTTTTCACTTTGGTTTTGATATTAGGCCGTGGTGCGAGTGGCTGAAACAGTCCCGTCGCCACGGGGCTTTGGTGGGCTTAGCTCCCCAAACAAAGCTCCATGCCCCCTCGAATTGAAATATGAAACACCACAAATCAGTGTAGTTTTCATCAGTTTTTAGAATGTCAAGCCCCCCTACTGAAGACTTTCTAGCGACGGTTATGGGCTGAAAGAAGGCACTACAGTTGCGTTCAATTCTTTGCAAACTTGAAATTTTGTGCTAAATTTGAAAAACCCACATTGCATGTGGTTTTAAACACTCGCTTGTTCTTGATTAATCACAAGTCAATCTTTAACCTCATTTGAAGAGATGCTGCTATTTCAATTAATACTGTATTTTCGTTCAAAGTCATTGAAATGGACAAAATCTTCTCACTTTATGTGAAGTCATGAATGTTCCACCATTGCAAAAAGCTTTTTTCATCCAAGTTTCCATATGATCAGCCCTAAGGCTTTCGCGCTTGTGGCTTTGTTTAAACATCACTTGAGCTTCAGTTTGGCTTATTGAAGCAAGTAATACATCGCTTAGTTATTGCTGGATCGCAACCTACTCAGTGTAACTGAGACTGCCAGTATTGAGTGTACCGACGAACATCTACTTTTTTTGATGGCGTTCACCGAGCGGAACCAGGGTTAGCTCCTAGGTTGTGAAAATGAGTGGGCGTTCCTACGCAATGGTTGAAAGACGCTGAGCGTGAAAAGGAGAAGAGCGAGCGATAAACTCGCACAATTGAAAATCGGGCAACCCAATCCGAAAGAATCGTCAGGCCGTGCGCCCTGTTTCTAGCACTATCAGAAACGGCAGAGAAAAACATTGGTAAGCTCTAGGCTTGCTGTAAGCTTTCGAGGAATCAGAAATCTTTAAGTATATGGATGTGGCTTGTCGCGTGCAGAGGCTTCACTGAGAGTGAGTTGCAAACGAGAAAGCTTTGAGGCGAAGGCGATAATTCAAACCAACTGGGCAATATTCGTTCAGTCATCGGCAGTGACCGTGGAAAGTGTTTTCGATCAATCTTTATGCACTGCATGGTACCTAAGCGCTTTAAGTTTTTTTTGGCTTGGAGCTGACTGCAGTTATTCTACACAAGTTTCAAATGGTAAATTTGGCAAAGCTACCACTTAAACCTTATTCGCCAGTTATAGCAGTCGTTTTAGAAGCCTGATAGAGCTGCACACTTCAATACTTTATATCGTGCAAATGACAGATAGACGTACCTTAGACTACTGGAAACTATTACAGGAAAGTGAATTTGACTAGGTTGGCCTGTTTCCGAGTGCGCAGTCAAAAGATGACGTAACCACCGATGAACGTGAAAAGGGTTTACAAAGTTATGTTCCAACTGGACGTATATGGTCAAGCTATTCACAAGGAAATCACAACAATGGCAGTGTACGTCACTGTCCCGTCTGAAGAAGATTTTGTTTCATGAAGTCACAGGCTTGTCGCAATAGCTACATAGGTTATCATGGAAGCTAGCAAGTGAAAAGACTCAAGATGAAATTATGGATTGCCAGTGTGTTTTAATCAGCTTTTGTTACTTGGGTATGATGGCGGTGCAAAGAACAGTAGTACGTTTTAGGTAGAAACGAAATTGAGAAAGAAAAACGTAGAGCACTTCCATCTAGTTTAGGCACAAAACTTTTTGGAGCGTTTGCAGAATTGCGTGTTTTGTAGGTAATCGTAGCACACATGTTTAGCTTCGTACCTCAGAACGTTTAGTTTCTACCTTACCTCTGCAGCAGTACAATACGCAAGCTCGGTAAGTGGCATTTATTTCGAACACTACAGACACTACAAGTAGACGCTTGGCTGCGCAGCGGAAAGTTACTGGCAATAACAACGTGAATTACCATCCCTCTCCATCTTCGAGCAGTGGCGTCCTTTGGTACGTTCAAAGAGAGTCGCTTATACACATTTGTGTAATTTCAAAGAGGTAGAAGTGTGATTTATCAAAGAGACAGTAGGCCAACGCCTTGCTGCATACATAATATTTGAAAACTATTTAGGAAGCTGTAAAAAATGTTGCAAAAGTTGCAAAAACTTGCCCTAGTCATTACTCTTCCTTTTTTCTACTTTCTTTACATATGCATATATGGACCGGGTATATTTTGCCAAATCATCTTGTTATGGTTGTTATGGTTCCTGTTATGGTAATCATCTTGTTATGGCTACCTTGTTATGGTTTTCAGTCTTCGGAAAACCGCACCACTTGACTTTAATCGTTCATACATTCCACGGGATTCAACAAAAATTTCGAAAAGTGATGGCGGCGTATCTACTTCTCAGATTTAACATTCATGTATGTTAATATTTCGTGCACTATCCCCATCTTAACTGAAAAAAAGTACATATTCTACATATAGCAGGCTGTAATAATAAATTTGATAATAGTAATCTCAGTGATGTAAGGAACATTTCATTGTTCATTTCACGTTTCAGTAGTGGTTTACTTCTCTTAGAATAACTCCGTCGGTCCTTGCGCGGGCCCTCTTAAGGTGCGGAACCCATTTTGATAAAATAGGCAAAATAAACTTGAAACCGGCTCTGGTTGAGAAGCGCTGGCTTGCAGCCTCAATCTTGACCTGCAAACTTGGTCTAGCTCGGAGTTCTCCAAACTACGGCCCGCGGATCAAATCCGTCCCCGACGCCATTTCATCCGTCCCGCGAAGTCTTTTAGTCAATAATGTAAAAATAATATATTTTCGAAGAATTTGTTGATTTGATAGAATGTAACATATCCCGAAACGATCTCTTTATGTAAGATGTCCGGTTTTCGAACTATTATGCAACAGCTTATGTGGCCCTCTGACAAACTAGAAAATAGTTTAGCGGCCCGTGGTCTAGCTGTCGGGAAGGGCTTCTTCCAAGCACGTGTGTATGGTGTTATCCTTTGGCTTCGTTCGTTACCAACATACGTCTGTTTCGAAGACTGAATTGCCAAACAATACCGCTTATAACATCAGGCATTTTATTGCTCAGCAGTGAATACGTCTTATGTTTAAATTGCAATCTCATTGAAGAACTGTGTTCAGTACAGGAGTCCCAAGTTGTGTTTCGGCTAACGTTCCTTAATAAAAACCTTTACCAGAATAATAACTAAACATATCGTTTGCCCTTGCGTTAGGCTTTCAGACTAAGGTTCATCGTGTTTAATTTATTAAAATGAGAACAACACCGTTTGTAAGCTTTTACTGTTGAAAGGATTTTTCTCTGACTGCAAATGTTAAGTGCACTGTTGAACAAAGAAGTCAAACCTTCTACGAAACCCATAATGCCCATCGGCTGGCACTGACCATTCTGCTTGCAGTTCAAGCCTACAATCTGAGTTCTGAATTAACCACGCAAACGCACCAACTGCACAATCGCTTCAAGAACGTCATTTTCCGACACCGTCATACAGAAAAACAATAGTTCTACTGAAACTGAGCAACGTTACCTTTGCAGAGTTGTTCACTTCAACAGCCAACATTTCATATTGATATGCACACCTACTGACTAGGCTACAGCTTGTGGCGCTTATTGAAAGTATCATACTGAACTTTAGACACTAGCATGACACCAGGGGCGTGCAAAGGGAGGGGGAGTGAACGAGGCAATGGCCTAGGGCAGTGGCGTGACTAGATGTTTGGGTCAGGGTGGGGTAACTTACCTGAAAGAGACCCACTGGCTACTGTAGTGAGCCCACTAGCCAACACTTAGAAAAAACGTGATAACTGATGGTGAATCCGGCTGTGGATGTCTGTACTAAAACCCTATATCACCGGAAATTATTCCGAAAAACGCAAAAAAGCAACAACCTACTGAAAACCAAAAGAATACTAAAACCAAAATATAAGCTAAGTGGGGAACAGGTTTTTACGTTTAGCTTGCCAGGGGGGCAATTCGTCCCCCTGGCCCCATCAGCAACGCCACTAGCAGTAACGTAACTAGATGTTTGAGTCAGGGGGTTATTTTAACTGAAAAGGGGCTCAGTGGCCACTGTAAAGGGCCCACTAGTCAACCCTCAGAAAAAAACTTGAGAAAGGATGGTGAATCCGGATGCGGATGGCTATACTAAAACCCTAAATCATCGGATAATATTCCGAAAAACGCAAAAAACAACTTGCTGAAAACCAAAAAAACACTAAAACCGACATATAAGCTTAGTGGGGTCCGGTTTTTACATTAAGATGCCAGGGGGGTGATTAGCTCCTCTGCCCTTCGTCAGTTACGCCACTGTTTGAAGGCTTGACGATATTAATCTCTACAAACGCTTAATTTCGATGGCTGCTGAGTAGTTTTTACGGCTTACTACTCTGTATACGATTTTGGCACTTTTTGACGTTTGCTCATTCTTAAAATAAATAAGGAATATTCCTGTTGTCATTAGGNTGCCAGTTACAGTCTTGTCTTGCGAATTAAAAGTGACTCAACCTTGAGCGCGAAATGTGCGCAACGATGAAAGCCTTTGCAGACCATATTGAGTCATTTACCCGAAAGAATGGAAAAGTTAAAAAAATAACTAATGTCAAATGTGAAAACAGCAAGTTGGGCAAGAATGCAGTTAAGTCGGAAAAATGTCGTGTCCTCTTTGATAACATGACTCCAACACAGCAATGTTTTGCGTTGTCTATCTAGTTTGAAATGTTCGTGGAGTGATTCCCGAATGAAAAATGAATCAATAGTATATTTTCTAGGAACAGCAGTTAAGTTTGGTCTGTCAAAAACAGCCTAAATCTGCGTCTTCGTTTGCTTGTCACCACTGTGAAGCAAATGTCCTGCTTACTTACAATTTCGCTCAGAGTCATTAGTATGTGGTTTTGTCAGATATGAAAAGTAGCTATTGGACACGTGCAATTTATTTTGCAATTGTTAAACTTTGTAAACTGTATGAAGTGGAATCTTTACTGAAATACCGTGACATCATTTACTTAAATTTTTCAATCACCCCACGTTCGCTATCTTGTTGCTTTCAAAAGTGGATGAAAGTGAAGCGGTTTAAAGTTGCAGGAGTGTAGTTATTTTTGTAAAAAATAATGATGACAGGCAATTACTACTGCAAACACTGTTTTCGAAAAGTTTGAATTGTTTTGGCAAAACTTTAAAAGCTTCAAAACAATGTACATCTTGCTAGTTCTACACACTATGTTGGTTAGTGAGAAAAGTAGACATGTTCCTCTAACTGGTTTTCCATCGACGCAGAACAATCAGGACCACTCAGTGATTTAAACAAATTGAGGTTGAAAAAACTTATGCTCGCAGAAAGAACACCGAAGATCTGAAGATGCGGTATTTCGTCTTACTCCTGTTGAGCTGCTTGATCGGTAAGAAGATTCTAGAAATATGAATGATATACATATACTCATACTGGATTACTGACATAAAAGAGAAATGGAGGAAGTTTCTGAACAGTGAACACCATGTAAATTCGTTTAATTCGTTTTTACTTTGTATTGTTTGGGTGGAGCCAAGTCGAATACCAATTTGTGCTTCCTTCTGTGTAGCATGAGATTAGAGAAGCTCTACAACTAAGGCGAAACACTGAGTGACTCTTGATTGGGGTGAGGCAATTCAGTACCGCTCTGGTCAGGATCCATACCGGAAAGAGTCTGAGTTAATGATTTTCTATCCTGAACCATTGGAAGCTCCCTGGCAAACTGCATGAGAAGGCACTTGTGCTGACAGCAACATGAAAGACCAGCGTGCACGTGCTTCAATGCTCCTGGCAAAGCTTGAAATCATGCGAAAAAAGAACACTGTATTAACACTGAAGAAACATCTTGTACCTGCCCCATCTATGAAACAATTTCAGTGGAATGACATTACTTAGAGTTGGTCCTTTTTATTGAAAAAATAAACATTCGTCATCAGATTTATCTTCATAATTATTGGTGGACGAGGACGTGATTCCACAGGTGGAAAAAATCGCTGTAGCCTAAATCGGTTTGATACTTAACATAGCAAACATTCCATTTTCAGTGGTGGACTTAGGATTGGGGGGCCCGAGTCAAGGCTGAAAAGGGCTTCTGATATTGTCATCACACTCAGCCAACCGTGATAAAACCTTTTCATCAAGCCTAAGAAGGGGATATACGGGCCACCTAAGGATACGTTTAGTGTTAGTTTTCCCGGAAAATTTGGCGGTAAATCTTTTGCGAGTTCTGTGTAGAGTTTGTAAAAATTTACCAGTGTTCATTAACTAAAAACTGCAGTACTAAACAAAGCATATTAGACTGCAATTTACAATAGATTTAATCGAAAAGGCAAATTGAGTTAGATACAGATTAATGGAGTACAAAACAAGTCTATGTTTGGATACAACAAAACTTTTGGGATTGCTTATGAACAACGATGCTCTTAAAGTATGGACCTTTTTTCTCAGTTGTCCACAATATATTATGTGAAGCTTCATTCTTTGGCAGTGAAAAAAATTATCATTTGGTATAAATTTTTGCTCTTACTTAACAAGGACTTTTCAGAAATCTTTGGAACAAATCTTAACCCATAGTTTCTTAAGGTATTGAAGTTGGTTTGAAGTTTTCCTTATTTACACATTGAAGATGCTGTTGGGGGCCCTTTGAAAGCAAAGTACTTGCACATTACAGTGGCGGTTGGGGGTCCCTTCGAAAGCAGAGTAATTATGCATTACAGTTGCTGTTGGGGCATCTTTGAAAGCAAAGTACTTACACAGAACAGTTGCTACTGGGGGCNCCTTTGAAAGCATAGTACCTGCACATTAAAGTTGCTGTTANGGCCCCATTGATAGCAGAGTACTTACTCATGATCTGCTTCGGAGTATATTGTATGAGTGGATAATCACCCCTTTTTCACAAAAATGAGGAAAACGTTACGCGAAACGCCTCGAGGGGGCTCCCGAAAATGGTGATGGGGCCCGAGGCAAAGTGTCTAGCTCGCCCCCACCACAGCATAGTTACCCAATTTTGTGAAAATAACTTGAATTAACGTGCTTGTTACCAACATCTATACAAGCGTATAGCGAAGTTTAACATTTCACAGATAAAAATGACTGATATAGCTGTTGAAACGTTGGCATATTTGCAATGACGATTGAACGCTAAGAAACGGTTTTCTAGAGCCTTAGAGTTTGAACATAAAACCAGAAATGTTCTCTTATATTCGATTCTTGGAAGCTTGTATATTCTGAATATTTCTATTCTGTAATAGATTGTTTTCATAATGAAATTTTAATAACACACCTGCTTGGAGTCGAAGCAAAATGTGATTGCTACATCCGTGGCATCATCGTTTATTGTAAAATATCGCCCCTCCCTTAACGTTTCTTGTGACATAGACATCGGCTGTTTGGATACTTCTACTGTACAAGCATATCTTTGTCGCAGTTGGATTGGGAGCACAGAGATCCGTGGATTGCAATTCCATAGAGTTGACCTACGTTGTTCGCAGTTGCCAGGCGCTTGTACTAAAGGATCTTCAAAAAAACGGAGGACCCCCCAGTAACTGCCCGTAAGTAAAAACTAAAAGTGAAGGCGTAGTCAGGGGAAGCGGGGAAATCGACTTTCAAATATTTTGAAAAGGGAGCTGCGTTGCTTTCCTTTTGATGTGAAACCCAGATATGGGCGCGTTTATTGGGCGTTTAGTTAGCAAAAAATTTTCTAGTCGATCCCAGTCGAAGACAAGTGTAGGCCACCCCTGGTGTAGACCACGCTTATGAAGCGTGTGAAACACCCTTATAGTGCTAAAACACACGAAACATCTGTCAAGCGTAGAGAGGTGCGCTCGAAACTTGAGTTCTTGGAGGAAAACAGTCAATTTGGTCCTGTGGAAAGGAAACACATCTACCAAGCTTTCGCTGTTGGCATCTATTATTAAGCAAGTGTAACTGCAATTTAAAGAATAAGTGAGCTATTGTTGACATTGTTTCGCTGGTTTGCAAAGCATTGTGCTTCTTTTCCAAACTACACACTTATTCTTTTTGATGCTAAATTCAAGTTACTTTTCAGGGCAAGCTACGACAAGGGTTTGGAGTGCTTTAATAAAGCAATGGGTAGATGTACCAGCCACGCTGCAGAAAGAAAAGCAAAGCAGGTAGCTTACCTAGTTGTTTCAGAACGGTCCTTTGATGAACTCTTAGTATCTTCTATTTCGCCATTGTTCCCTATTTTTCTTATACAAAACTTTTTGACACGCTTGCGAAATAGCTGAGCAATTGTTTCATCTTTTGTTTCCGGCTTTCTTTGATTTTTAGATAAATTCACGGCTATCAAGGGGTGCCATAATCAGAAATTAAATACAATTTTTACCAACCAAGAAGTTCATCATTTTTGATGAACCTTGTACTAAATGAATTACGAAAAACAAAAATGAAAAATAACTATTCTCCAACCCTCTTCACAACAAAAATGTTTTATAATGCATGCTATTCTTTCAAATGCTACTAAAATCAGTAAAGGCTGGCGCGAGTATATAGATGTTAGCACAGGACCACAACCAGCTGATATCTTCAGGGTGGGGGCAATATGATTGTAACTTGTTGTTGTACTATTTTCGGGGCGGCAAAACCATTGTAACTTGCTGTTGAACCTAACAACTAAATATATTTTTTAAAATTTCGGAGGGGGGCAATTGCCTGGTTGCCCACCTCTTGGTTGCGGGCCTGGAGGTTAGATGCTCCGGTAAAACCATAAATATATTTTGCATGTTCGCATTTGTAAACCATGCCCTCATTTATCAATTCGTTGAAATTTGAGAAAATCTCAAAACTTCCTTGATGAAATGTTTCAATCTTCCTTTTTTCCTGTGATCACTGACATGTGCTTTGTCCCTGGTTTACGAAGTGGTATTATCTCCATCCGACAAGTTACTTTTTTCTTGTGCTCGAACATGAAAAACAATATTTGTTCGGACCTTCAGACCAGACACCACAATAAACATACTAAAATCACATGTAGGAATATGTCTGAGTAAAAAAACAAAAAGATAAAGAAAAAACACAGACCCGGAACTGTCAACTTTCCGAAATAAACATAAAGAGCTGACAGTGCCAGCTTTGGAAACGATTTGGTTAGCACCGAGAGAGTTCTAGCAAAGATTTAGGTGCAGATTAACACAACAATCGGCGACAATCAGCTTGTTTTGGAAAACAAGCCGTTGTTTTCAAAAGGATACAACCAGTTTTTAAAAAATATGGTGATGGGGTGAACATGAACGTTCTGGTGAAGAACTGAAAAACTATACGAAACTCAGACAGCACTGCAGCAGTCAGTTGTGTTTCCAACAAAATTTTCTGGGGACTCCAGGAAGCTGTTCATCAAATAAGAAATTGTTATACACTGACTTGTAAAGCATAAGTTCTCAATTCCTCTACTAGAAAAGATAGCGCATTACTGCATATTAGAGAGTAGCTGCCAGAATTGTTTTTCATTTTCCTCAACGTAGCATAGCCACAGTTATTGTCAACCAGGGGTGGAAAGACTACTACTATCACGGGCTGCATTAACTGTGGAATACCGCTGGTGGACCACAAAAATAAATACTTTTATCTTAAAATTTTACCTTTAACTTCCTGAGGACAATAAGGATAGAAAACTATGAGGAGCGAGAGAGATTTCTCTTGACTTAGTGTCCAAGTATCTGCTTATCACTGAATTTCGTTTTAACGCGATGTCGTGTTCTAACTCGAGTAATGAAAATTCTGACGTAGGCCAACTACCAGTAAAAGCTCTAGCTTTTCAGTAAATTTTCGAGGAATCAGCCGACTGGGCTCTGCTTTTATCTTTTTGCAGTGATTCAAACTTGCTCTTATCTATGTACAGTACGCTGAAAACCAAAAGGGTGTATGTACCACCAGTATAGGTGGATACGATGATACTCCGACCACAGGAAAGACTAGAAGGGCAGTTAAAGTGGTCACGTACTCTCTTTGTAATAAGGTGGTTGAAGGAAGAAAATATAAAAAAAACTTTGAAAGTTTAATATTATGGAAAAGAGCATTTATAAAATTTAATATCATAGAAAAAAGTACGCCGTTTTAATTGCAGTCAACAAAAAAGTTGGGATAAATAAGACCCTCCTATATACATATGAGAAATGCATATTGAGGAAACACTGGACATTTGTTTGTATGTTTGCATAAATTAATGGGAGAGACACTGAATTTCTGAAGGATCACACGTCATGCTTGTAAAAAAATGAGCAGGGCTGTCTTGGTTTGTGTGATGAACTGGCAGGTACTTTTGATCCGGCTCCGCGGCAGTTTTCATTCCGTTTGCTGATGCTTTTCATGGCGAAACCTCTTAAAAAGACGTGAAATTGGCAATTAAGTTTTGCAACATAACATCTTGAATCATAGGATAAATCAGGGTTTCTCAATCGGGGTCCTCGGCCCCCTTGGGGTCCAGCGTGCGGTTCTTCGGGGGCCACGAGTAGAGGCCTACAGCTCTGCCGTGATAATACAAAACCTATAGTCTTCACAGAGGCAGGGGCGTAATGAGGGGGGCACAGTGCCCCGGGCACCGAATCACTGGGGGCGCCGAAAAGACCCAAAAATGCCGCAATTACTTTCTTCAATGCAGTGCATTTGCACCGAAATACCTTAGGTTCGAACATGGGGTGCCAAACTTTATTTCTTTCCCCTGGCGCCATCTGCCTCGGTACGCCACTCCACAAAGGTACAAAGGTTTTGAATCTATCAGCAAATTTTCTTAACAGAAAATCGATTTCACGTAAAATACGGGTCTTCAGCAGTACAACAATCTGCAAGCAATGCATACGGGTGAAACGCCGAAAGGCTAAAGTAAGAGCAGAGAAAGCAAACAAACTCAAGACTAAAATGAATATAAATTAGAACACAAGCCTCGACAAATAAAAAACTAGAAAATATGTCTTTCCCAAATAATTGCTTTTACCGGAATATCAAACTATCTGACGCCAAATGTCGAGTAATGCCGCAAACAAACATTGCCGTCGTTATGATTCAAGAGCATTGGTACGATGAATTAAGACAGATTGTTTGCGGGAGGTTGGAAGCCAAACCCTTGGAAGAGTTTTAAAATTAAATGCCGAACTTCGTGACGGGAGTTAACGACATAGTTGGCTCACCGGGTGGTGAAACAGGTCAAACCAGGTTAAAGGAGAAACGCTAAAGTGTGCACGAATTATTTCACACGGGGGAGAATCATGCATTGAACAATAATTTTTGCGTCAGGTTTGTGATGCCATTTATCCTCACAGGTATCCACAGGGTGTAAGCCGGGTTGCTCTATAAAAGCAACAATGTATGCTTCATGTAAAGGTACTTTATATACAGTGTTATGCTGTGGCTCTTTAAGGCCATTTGGTCTTTGTCATCTTCCCAATCAGGTTTGGTCCAACTACTGCGAAAGGTGATAACCTCGTGGAAAATTTATTGGTAGTTTGGCCAACGTACTGTTCATGTCATATCACACAAGTCGCTGCATGTATACTATAGTTTGCCCATGTCAAGTTTTGGTTAAAGTGGGAAAGTTTTATTTTTGTAGTTATTTGTGAAACATTTGGTACCATGGATTTATTGCGTTTTCCATGGCAACCATAAAGTGCACAGTGCTTTCAAGGTCTTGACAAACAATTGCTTTTTTGTCTTGCTTAAAGGAAGGTGCTTGTAGTTTCATAGTTTTTGCCCAGTTGTGGTAGTTTTTTGCAGGCAATAATTGCCTTCGTGTTTAAGTTTTTTTCTCTCTCTGAGAGGTGTGGAATGATGTAGCCCAAACCTGTTAGTCATCTTTCTTTTCGCATTTTGGGGAGCGCAGTCTTTCTTCCCAATTTGATACCAACGTTTTCATATCATTTGTCATGTCCAGAGGGAAGCTCGAGCCGATCGCTTCTTCTGTAACGGACCGCACTAAACGTTCAAGCGGGCAACGATTGGTCCGCGTACCGCAGGTTCCACACTCCTGGTCTAAATCATGAAGTTACAAAATTTGACGGAAAAACATAAGGAGCATTGACATAAAAAAACCTGAAACGCTAGAACCGTAAGCAAATGTTGTGCCCGTGTTCCTCAGGCACCGCTTATAACGTCAGTCGGCAAAGTGAACAACCCAGAAGCGTCGCCAGAAAGTTTTCAATAGGGTGGCATGATGTTTGTGCAGGGGGGATTGACATTCTTAAAATTAACAAAACTCCACAGATTTGTGGTGTTTTATATTTCAACTTGGGGGCTTGGAGCTTTGTTTGGGGGCTAAGCTCGCCAAAGTCCCTCGTGGCGACGGGACTGGAACAAACCGTACCTGAGCAGAAACTTGCAGAGCGCCGACTCAGATAAGTCTACTCTTGTAGTCGCTTGGTGAAAGTTTCTAAATAAAATAACAAAACAACGTTTTACTTCACGCCCTGCGTTTTTCCCAGCTCTTGAAACTTCCTTTTGTGAAGTCTATTTTAATATCTAGCTTTTACGTCGGTCTGCTCTAGTTACGGTTTGAAACACCAATGTTCGTGATAGGCAGTCCCGTCGCCCAGGGGTCTTTTGTGGGATTAGACCCCGCAAACAATGCTCCAAGCTCCCTCAAATTGAAATATGAAACACCATAAATCAGTGGAGTTTTGTCAGTTTTTAGAATATCAAGCCACCTGCATAAACGTAAAGCCCCCTATTGAAGACTGTCTGGCGACGGTTCTGGTGATAGGTTCGGCGAATACTGACCGACCGCCAGCCCAAGCTAAATACTGGTTTCTTTCAACACTTGAACGTCCATACCTTAGGACCCGAACCATTGTACAGCAACGGCAACAACACCCAGACTTGTTGTGGCTCGAGCAAAAGTTACAGTTTTCTAAAAGTGAAACATCAAATAACGTAGTTTTCTACAAAGGTAATCCGTTATCTCTTACATCAACCTGAATGCAGCATAAACTGTTCTTACAAAATTAGGGGAGAAAGATTTGAACGAAACAGTTTACCAAAACTTTTCGCATACGTTTGAAGCAGTCTGTTGCATTCTTAATTTTTTCAGATTGTTAAAACGGAACTTGAATATTTTGGAGATGAGGATCTTTTTTGCCAGTTTGGCGGCCTGCGTTCCATCGTACCCATAATTGCCAATTTCACAACTCACCAGAGGTTGTGTCGCCCTGCCGTCAATGTTACGATGGTGCGAGAATACGAGCAACCTTTTTACACTGAATTTAGAAAAAACGTGTCAAGTTCAAGACTTTGCGAGTGAGTAACGTTTTAGGTTATATTGGTCAAGTCAGATTGTGAGCAGCTGTACATGACCGGCCTAAGTTTATCCGGTTGAGTATCGCTTCGCTGTTTTTAGTTACTTTCTATAAGTTTCGTCGATTAGCATTTTAAAGTCTTTGAATGATATATTTATCCTTCAATGTATTTTCTTAATTTAAATTTCCATCATGAAATACTTCATTTCAATTTATCTTTCAAATGTAAAGCTCCGACAGCTCAAAACGCGCTTGCTCACTTAAGGTGTGTTGTGTATGCACACTTGTGTGGTGTAATGCATTTTTAATCGTGCTGCTGCTTCGAAGAACAAGACCTTATGTAAACGAAAGTGTGCGAAAGAGATGTTGATGCTGTGCGCCATTTTGCAGCTTGTACGAAAAGGCACACACGCATCAGGCCAGGCTTCTGGCCAGCTGTCATTCCAATTTCGCCGAAATCGGTTATGAGAATCCCAGCTTCGCCTCCTCTTTGGATCCTTTCTGTGGAAATATCGCTGACCGTGAGTACTGTGAATTCATATTTCACGAACTACTGCAGCGACGGCATCGTAAACACCCAGAATCCTGCGTAAGCGCGTAAACACATGCAAGCGTGTGAGGACGAAAGCGGCAATAAATTTTTCTTGGACTGTTTTTTGTTATCGCCCACCCTGTCCCATAAAGAAAGCATAAAGAATAGCGATAGCGCAATACAGCCTCTCCGTTTCAGGTGTAGTGATGGCCGTATGATTGCGCTTGCAGTAGACTCAGTGCAAGGCCTCTCCTACATGCATATGCCCACAGCAACGCCTTCTCGTGGTGCTCCCTGATATCGCAAAAGCTGTTGTGTAAATGGCGCGATCGGTCTGTCCAACGGTATAATTTGGGCAGCTACTACAACGAAATGCGCGAAGTTATTCAAACCCACCTCGCATCGGTCGTCGCGCGCGTTACCAAGGACTGCTCTCGGGCTTTAGGGAGAGAGGCCAGTTTGAAAATTTCAAGACAGTTTCCCTCACCAGCTATTTAGAACAGGAGGCCCCATTTGCGCCTGATACGCATCTGGGAAGGCGAATGGGCACTGTGCAGAGTGGAAACTGGAACATCACCTCACTCACAGCACGAACTGGTCGATGAAGCGAAACGGTACTCACCGGATGTTATTGACAACTCATCGACAAAGCGTCGTGGTTCTAACACTGTAGTGGCAACTCATCTACTGTACACCGGCGTTGCGCAGGCAAAATTTTCTCTGGCTGGAGTGGGGATAGCTCTAAGCCATCAGCTGGCAAATTGGATGAATGGATTCGACGGAAGGGTGTGCCTGTTGAGGTGGAAGTTGTTAAGCCGCTCCCTGTGTTTGATGCAGGTANACAGCCCATATTCTAGTGCACTGTGCCCAGAATTCGTGGAGGAAATTAGTGATGCCTTGCGATGGGTTAAAATTAACGAACCCACGATCCTTTTGGGAGACTTCAATGCATACACTGGGTACGATGCTGGGGTATGGAGGGGTTGATCGGCCGACAAGGTGATACTGTTAATGATAACGGAAGATTCCTGCTGCAACTGTGCTGTAATAACGTACTGTGCATAATTAACACTTTCTTCTAAAAGAGGTTTGTATAGGTACACCCAGTGCAGAGATTCTTTGGGTCAACGGCCACTCATAGCATTCTGCGTAGTTTCAGCTGACTTGTTCCATTCATTGTTGGGCGTTTGTGTCAAAAACTGAGCAGAACTGTCGACCGATCACCACCTGGTGGTCTGCAACTTACGTCTTGAAAAACCAACAAAACCTACATAAACTTGCAGGACCCGGAGGTCCCACAGAATAAAGTGGGAGGCTCTGGCGGACAAAGATCTAAACAAGACCTTTGCAGACAGCATATCGTCAATTCGTACTTGTTCCGAGAGCTCCCGGAATTCACAGTAGACGCGGAGTGGCAGTTGTTGAAAGCAGCTTCACTTCATGTGCTGTTCAGGTATGCTGACGGAAACGATTCGTTGTGGCGAATAATAGCAACAGAGTAAACCCTTGGTGTGGCCAAAAGTGAAAGATGGTGTTCAAGCAAAGAAAAAGTCGCATACCAGGCATGGCTTCAGAACAAAGCCACGCCTTCTTTGCATTCGCAGTACGTTGAAGCACGAAAGTCCGCAGCCATCATGGTGCAAAACTCCAGCATGCAAGCTTGTGAGAAATTCGGACATAAAATGGCAAACTAACAAAGTGTTCTACAAACCATCTTGGGCCTTCGCGGCTGAAGATCTTATACTTTTGGATCCATCACAGACCAAAATGGTGTCTTGCTCAGCAACGCGAAGGACATCATTGGCAGATGGAGAGATTATTTCAAAGATCTTTTAAACCCGGTCACTACCACACCATCGGACACGCTGGAGGCACATTTGGAGGAGAAAAATACCATTACTGCAGTTGAACTCTTCCTGGTTGTCAAAGCATTGAAGGCGGAAGGCTGCAGGTTGCGATGAAATGCGACCTGAAGTGCTCGAAGCCTTGAACCGAGAAATTCTTTGGTTGGCTCGTGTGTGTCAAGTGTCATGGTGTTCTGAGAGGCAGTTGGGGCGATCGCCCCCCTAAAACTGGCGAAAGTAACTTTATTCACCCTGATTTTTTATAATTCAGAAAGCAGCATTCACGATATAAGGCCATTTTGTCGTCCATTGATTTGACACAGCTGTGTTGTGAAGCATACTTCATCCCTCTTACAGTAGCAAAGCCATTATGAGACTTGACTTGCAAATATTACTGAAACCGGTTTTCTATCGGTTTTCAGCTGCCGAGCTATTATGTGTCTCCAGAAACTCAAGGTAGTGTTGCAAGTAAGTGGCAATAAAACGCAGAAGTTCAAGTGCCTTGGGGTGGTATTCACGAGTGACGGAAAACGGATCAAGCAGATTGATTGGCGGATTGGTAAAACAAACGCAGTTCAGCTTTATCACCATGTAGTCACAAAACGGGAGCTTTGAAACACCGCAAAGCTGTCAGTTTTCAAATGGATCTTCGTTCCAGTGCTCTACTACGGTCGTGAATCTTGGATAATGACAGGCTGAAAGAGTGCTATCTCAAGTGAATGCGGCAGAGATGGGATTTTTGCGAAGAGTTAACGGTTTTGCACATCGTGACAAAGTGTGCAGGTGTGAAATTCGTAAAGCCCTGAATGTCGAGCCACTTTCCTTCTGAATCGAGAGATCTCAGCTTCGTTTGTGCGTCCGTGTGACCAGAATGTCCCAGGAAAGATTTGTGAGGCAAGTCCTGCGGACTACATCTTCTCCAGAAGTCGTCCAAAGACCAGGCGGAGTGACATACTTCTCCGACCTTGCTTGATACCGTCTTGGTGTGGAGCCAGCAGAACTATCTGAGAATGCTGTTGACCATGACGTATTTCTAGTCCTCCTGAGGGTGCTGCCGCCACGAACCTCCCCAGAGAAAAAGTGTGTATGAAAATGATTGAATGTTTTTTTACAGTTCGGGCCGTTGGACACAGACCTGAAGGTACAAAATGGGTTAGGGAAACCCAAAATTTAGGATGTGTGTTTCATGTTATACGAAAACCTACCAAGCTAATAGAACGAAGCTTGAAAGTCTCACAAAGTCGCACAAGAAACAATAATGCAACAACTAAGATTTTAGTAAGTCTTGTTTCAACGTTTCATAAAACAAGTGTTGGCATCGTCAGAAAAAATCGAATGAAGCGAGTTCGGGACACAAATTTGGACGGTAACTTTCACCGACACTCATTTGTTACGAAATAAGCCTGAAACAAGAGTAGGAAAAACTCACGAACAAGCAGGCATAGTAAAGGGTGGAAAACTTTGCATTTATAATCTTATTGAATAAGAAGTCAATTGAAGGTTATTTTTAGCAAATTAGATTTTATCTTCAAAACAATTGCGGATTAAATTTTTTGAGCGTTGTTTGGGTTATTCAAAATATGATTTGTTCACTGATTAGTCAGAGATGGAGATGATTAGTCACAAAAATTTCACTGTATCAGAGGTTCAGAGAAGACAACACTTAACCTTAAACTGCAAGCATTTATCTTTCCCATGGCCAAACAAAACCTTTGTAAAAATAGGTTTTGTTTCATAAAAGTAATAGGTGTTTTTTAACAAAAAAGTCATAACAACAGGATTCTGTTTGAATAAAAGCTGATGATGCAAAATATATACCCTGATATTATATAGTGTTTGATTCTTGGCTATGAAAGGATTTCTTTCGATAGAAAGTTCATAAATATAGCTTCTAAACGAAAAGTAATTTATTTCCAAGCGATTACACACATTGCTGACAAGTAATCTGCTGTTGCAACGCACAAGCAAGTCTGGCAATTCGTAGTTGTGCTTTTTATTTTCCATTCATGGGTGTGTTTTCCATATTTGACACATTGATTTGATGTGTTCTAATGTAGAAATCATCTTCTGGAACGAGTATGCCTAATACTGGTGTATTTCATAAGTTTAAGTGGAAGCTCCACTAACCGCAAGAAAAATATTTCTCAACACAAATGCAATAAATGCAGTAATAACACTTTTAGTTTGTCTGACAAACTGTTAGTCTGCGTAAAATAAGCTGGCTGTAACATTGAAAGAAATCTTTAATTGGACTGAAACTTAGCTTGTGTTGCTTGCTGCTAGGTTTAGATCATGGGCTGGGAACTGTTGCAGTTGACTGCATCGCCTTGAACTACTTAGGCAAGTATAAGCGAAAGATGGCAATTCGGGGCATTAACTAACAGGAAAGCAACCAGCGGCAATAGAGCTCCCTCAACGAGTTCACTCTGCTACTACTAGGTTGCACTATCATTATATAAGGATAAGTGAACTACGATAATTCGCTTGTGGTGGCTATCACAGTGACTTGTTACTCATGGGCACCATCTAGCGGTGACCATTTATTTACATGTGGCG
>JGI24158J21664_10000433_pt1 | contig 37451 bp, 22 predicted proteins | sample Ectturendosymbi3_FD_21664 | JGI IMG/M metagenome (IMG submission 21664) | reverse complement strand
CGAAACGTGCTTCAATTTTTTCTCGCCAAAAGTGCCTTGCAAAAACTATACCCTTGCACTTACGTTGCGCAACGTTCAAGTGCATTGCTATATTGTTCCGTGACGTGGTACGAGGCTCGAACAGTTTTTTTTTTCTTTATTCTCACTTAAGATAATTTTTGTGACGTTATCCTTTTGCACGTGGCAAGGATCTGACTGCATTGGTTGGTTATTTTGGGTGTACCTGTATTTGTCACATTCCGCAATAAGAGAATTTGGTAGGGGGGAATACACTATCAGGCATTTGCCCGGGTATCACCAGACCTCTGCACGCCCTTTGGTCATGACTGATTGTCATCACCTATTTGCACATGCAGCGCCACGTGCTTGTTTTGACATCAGACGTTCCGCGCTTTATTTGTTCAACCTTGCTGACGATTCATAGAGTTGTTTACAAAACGATCAACACGATTTTGTTCAAACCAGTACAATTGCCCTTTTTTGTTTTGTTATGGATTGGCAAGATCTCCAACTTTTACTCTGTCCGAAATATGGCTGGGTTCAAGAGAGCAATTACTCATTTACTACCTTGAAAACCTTTACTAATTAATTGATTAAGTAATTTTGCCATTACTTGATATTTTTGAAGTAATGTATATATAATGTCATATACATGACATGCAGTGACGTGCAGAGGTCTGGTGATGCCCGGAGCGCCTGCTTGGCTGTATGCCCCAGGGCCGGCCTTAGCAAGTTCGGGGCCCGATTGGAAACACTTTTGCGGAGCCCCACTCAATGGGGTGTGCAGAAGTTCGAGGGTGGCACTATAATGATTGAAATCGGTGACGTAAAGAGTGGGGCCCGAAGGGACGATGCCAAGCTAGGGCCTCTGGTGGCATGCCCCAGTTTCATCTCTCCAACAGAGCCTTCCACGGACATCTCCAAAAACCTAATCAATCCAAGAGTTACTCCACTCAGTACCTCCTCTCTGGCCAGGTACTTCTTAGGCGGCACTGCATGTGTTAAATGAAATTAGCAACATTAGTTGATATGATCAGCCAGCAGAGGTATAACAGTTTAGCTACAAAACACCAACAAACGAAAAAGCGTGACAACAGGACATCACACAAAAATCACAGTGCTATCTAGTTTGCTAAAAACTTTGGAGGAACAAGCTTTGTGTGTTGATTGCGTTTCGATGACGTCACCATTGTTACTCAACCGTTGTACGACTTTTTTTGTAAAATTGGCAAAATGGGAGGAGGCAAATATATGGAAATGATATATTTTAGGGACAAAATTCCAATCATCCTACACAATTGTCAACAATCATGATAATTCTTTTTTACATATTTAATCTCTACATTGTGTCTTGTCTATAGGTAATCCAATCATAACGTCCATTTTTCTTATTTATTCCCTGGCTTTACCCTGAGGGTTTTCAACAGTACTCTAACCACGAAATTTGTATAACTTCATTTTATCACAAAATATTGGGGGGGACAAAATATATTGTGTCCCCATTGTCCAAAGGTTGGGGGACATGTTCCTCGTCCTCCCTTAAACTCGATCCCAGTCTTGTATTATAATGCTCATAATAATTACAAGCGGATAATTACAAATCCGTGCACTTTATTTTAGGCCAAGGCCTCCAAACCTTTTTGTGAGAGGTCTACATAAGATATTACACAACAATTCGAGGGCCGGACATCTTACGTGATGTCATTGTTTCGGGATATGTTACATTCCACCAAATCAACAAATTTTTCGTAAACATATTATTTTTTCTTGTTGACAAAATGGTTTCGCAGGACACATCTGGCCCGCGTCCGTAGTTTGAAGACCCCTGGTTAAGGGTATTAGCCTATGGCTTATGATACAAAAATTGCCTTTGCTAAGAGAGACTAATTTCTCGTGCTTTAGCATCAGCAAAGTCCTACAGAATTTTGTCCGAAACAATTATATACAAAGCAATTAAAGATTTCCCAATAACTATTGTACAAACCAGGGGTGGGGAACCTAGTTACTATCACGGGCCGTATGAATTGTGCATTGTCGCTGGTGGCCAGCAAAATGAATTAATTTGATCCTAAAATTCTACCTTTATCTAACTATGAGGAAGAGTGGCTTGTCTTGACTTATTATCTAAGTACCTGGTTATCATGGAGCTTCGTTTTGACGTGATGTTGAACTCTAACATAGGTAACGAAAATTCTAATGCGGGCCATATCAAATGTTCACGCAGGCCGCATTTGGCCCGTGCGGCTCAGGTTTCCCACTCCTGGTATAAACCAACAGGAAAGTACTGTATTAATTTACAGAACTTCCACGAAAGTCATTCCATCTTTCATCCTTTTCAGACTTTTTGCAACTTTCAGTTTGTTAGGCTATATCTCAGAAACTACAATGCCAGTTTGTGTGAAATTGATGCCATAATCGTTGTTTCGGAAGTACTTCATCATGCAACTTTCACCACAAGAACATCGTGAGGCTGACTTCGTTCAAAGCTGACTGTCCCTTCCGTTACTTTGCAAATGGGGCAGGCAATCAAATAAATATTGTAGTTATGAAAAGTTATTATTAGGGCACAATAGTATACTTGTTTGTGTTTCCAACAAGAGTAGCCAGGGGTTTCCCACACAAGGGCGTGTGAAAAATTGACGATACCATGTATGGATAGTAATCTCGTGTTTGAAACACAGGAGCCAGTGCAAATGTGTTTTCAGCCGGTTTCTTGTTCCATGTGTAAACCGTGGCCCAACATAGGCCAGGCCCCATTGTGGCTAAGAAGCACTGTACTAAAAACAGGCATTTTGGCGTGCCAGAATAACACAAATAATGCCATCCAAGAATTCTAGGCTAAAAAACATTCATTCCATTCAGTCTTTTTCTATGCAGTCAGTAAGTTGTCCACTACGCGTTTTCAGGTCCTTCAAAGCAAAAATGTTTAATGAATTTTTTTGAAAAGTTGCTTGACTGTACAGAGATGCTTGCTTAGTTTCAGAATTTATAACTTTGTTTTTGTCAATGCTATTAATATTTGCAGACAGGCCTCGTCAATCCGCAACCACTCGTTTTACTCAACTCACTGAACCTTTTGAGCACCGTTTGCTTCGGCCGCACGTACGAACTCGGTGAGCCCATGTTCAGGGAGTTCGCAACTATAACGAAGGACTTTGATGGAGCCATGGGCGCTGCGCAGCCTGTGAACTGGTGGCCGTTTCTAAAATACGTTCCTATCACCAGGCGAAAATTCATCGTGAGTTCAGCTTGTGCTTGCGTTTGCAAACGGATTTTAGATTGTGTACGTTTACACAAAGCTTAATGGGAAAATGCAAATGGTCTACCTGTTCTTATCTGAACAATCTCTGCGACACATTAGCGATAGGACACACACCTCAAGACTAGTCTGCTGTTTCTGTTTCCACATCCGCACCCGATAAGTTTGTAAGCAGTCTCTAAAGAAGCATTGTTTTTCAATGCCAAGAATAGTGAATGGTTCAGAAATGGTAAACCTGTTTAAATTTTTTACACTAAAAATTTGATTTAGGGCAGAGAGTAAGCAATAAGTGTTCTTAGATTTTTTGATAATTTTGGTGATGGCAATTGGCGGCAGGCCGCAGCCTGAATTGTGCTTCTTGCCGGGGTGGGCATGCAATCAGCTTGGGACACCAGGGGGGCGAAGAGTTTTCTGAGGGGAGCCCAAATTTTTTTAACTATGCCCAACAGTTGTAAACTATGTCCAACACATTTTTCCGTTTTTCCAGGAGGGTTGAAAATACTTCCAGGGAAACTCCCCCCCCAATTTACGACCTTGCTAACATTACCGAAAAACAATCACCATTGATACGATTACAGAGCAAATTATGATGATTAAGGGTGGTGAAAACTGCGCAGTTAACTTTGATTTTCGTTGGCAACGGGTCCCACGCTTCAAAAATACTGTGGACCCGCTTTGGCATTACACAAACAGCTTCAACAGAAAGTGTAAGTTTGCATAGGTTAGTACGCGTAGCGCGGGGCCCCCTTCGGCGTGGGGCCCGATTGGAAGCAATCAGTCCAATCGGCTAAAGGCCGGCCCTAGTACACCCCTACCAAATTCTAGTATTGAACAGTGGCGTATTGTGGTCATTATTACTGGATATACACTGTTTGCGACCTCACAATATGACGTCATATTCACGTTTGAAGTTTGTTGACACAACATGCATACTATTCTACACGCACTCTCCTTACTCGTTTTGTACAATGTGTCACTGTAATGAACATATCAGCGCTCCGAAACACAGCACTCAACGCTAAGACAGAGCAGTGCATAACTGCAAAAATATCCGGCAACGTGTTAAAACAGGGGAGTGGAACACACTCTGTGCGACGACAGGACAGGTTCACAACTGCAAAAACATCAAAAACATCAGGTGTGCGGCTGTATTAGCGCACACGCAAGGTTGCCACTTGAAAAAACGAAACGAGAAACTAGTGATGCATTAAAAAGTCAGCTTAATCAAGCAAGTTAAAATAGTCCAGTTTTGAAATTTGACTCAGAAAATCAATTAAACGTCCATAATTATTTTTCAATCCTTTTTTGTCATTTTCCCTTGATCGCACGATTTGGAAAAAATTACGTTGCTATCAGTTTGATTGGGTGTGTGCCGCACACACCTAGAGTGTAGTTCCCATGGTATTGAAAAATGTGAGAGTTACTGACATTTGAATACCGTATTTTCGGGACCATAAGGCGCACTGGATTATAAGGCGCATTAAATGAAGCAAAACGTAGATAAAGTCAAACTGTATTCAACTCGAAAAATGCTGTTCTTTTTGCTATTCACGTTGTTATTTCGTAGCGTTTGCCACCAGGTTATAAAAAATCGCCAGAAGAACTAACTTGTCTGCTTTTATTCAACTCTTTCACAAAAACTCCCGAGTGCCGGAGTCGCCACAGGGACTTTAATTTGTCATTACACACAAGGGGAGTTTAATATATCACACATGCCTAATCCGCTAGACACGAATAGAATAAAATATAAGTTGTGCGCGTGTTTGATTCGGTGTGCGCCATAATGTAGTCTGGAGCACCGCGGAGTAATAAGATCTGTGGCATGTGGTAGCTTCGAACCACATACGCTGCTCATTGCAATTGTTGTTGGTTTATTACGCAACACGATGGTCTGTTTACAAAAAAATCGTAACTAGCAATTAAATAAATAGCACCGTTTACCACATAAAATTGGTTCAAGACGACAAAGCACAACCAGATTCATACATTAGGCGCACCGCATTATAAGGCGCACTTTCGATTTTTGAGCAAATTAAAGGATTTTAAGTGCGCCCTATGGTCCGAAAAATACGGTACATAAAAATTAGTGTTGACAAAAACAACAAGTTTCGAAAAATTAAATCCATGCAGCATGAATTAGTAGATTTACAATAGGAAAAATCATCTAGTTACAGCATTTTAATTTTTGTGATTTCACTCTTTGGATGCACCCCTTGGCTTGGATGGTCGGGGCCGTCGCCCCGTACGCCACTGATGACATGTATTATCACACACAAAATAAACTATTTAGGTGAATTGATTTCTTGCCTGTACAAAGCGCTTTGTGAGTCACAATTGTTGATTGTCAGCATGATTACGATTTGGAGCTAAAAGCTCATTCGATTAAATTGAATCGCGACCAAGATGCGCGAATTTTGTCTGAACCGCCCATTATGTGATTTAAAAATTGCAATGATTTTGATGTACATGCATGTTTTAAGTTCAAATGTCATTTTCCTGATTTGATTGAATTACTTAAGTTACGTAAGTAATCTATTAGAAATTACTTATTACTTAAACAATAATTTTTTGTCACTTGATCCCAGCCTTTCTCTCAAGGATTAGAGTTTCTGTAATTTGAAAATTATTTCACCGAAGGCTGGGATGCGTCTGAGACGGACTAAGATAATACCTTGAACGTTTCCACCTTTTCGAAGACAAAAAGGTTAAAGGTAGTTTAAAGCTTTTAACCCTAAAGTTGCATCAAAACTCTTGAAACATCTACACATTCTAAGCCAGTGGTTCTCAGAAGGGTGCCACTTAGCTTATCACTAAGGGAGGAATTTTTTAATTTTTGGGAGGAAGTTTGTCCCAGGGAGGAATTGGGGAGGAAAAGCTGTGGATGAAAAAACCTTTAATTTTTATTATATCTTTATTCAACACATGAAAACTGCACAACGAGGTTGGTTTAGATGGGAAGGTCTACGGTACGAAAGGGCAAGCTGCTTTAACTGCAGTGACTGTTGTTATAAAAGAGTTTGTTTGGTTCATAATTATCTATTATTTCTTGACGTAGGTAGTGTGAAATTTTTGCAATTATTTTTTTGTGATGTTTGGTGGGGGGATTTGACAGTGTTTGAGTTTGTGTGGGGGAATATGAAAAAAACTTGGAGAACCACTGTTCTAAGCATTATCGGTGGTGGCATGGACTATTATTGCAACAAACGCAGCGATATTTTGAGTGTGGATATATTTCCTTGAATTTTCACTTCCTGATGCTTATCATAATTTCTTTGATGATTATTATAAACTCTAATTTGTGTTTTAGTTTGAAATTACGAATGACCCCTAAAAGTCTTGCATTTTACTTGCCAAGAGCTATTTTTTACGTAAACAACCATTTGCCGTTTCTATCCCTGCAATATATGTGCAATCGATTACGCTCCTACTTGAGCCCAAGCTTTGGTTGTTGGAAAATGATGCAGAAGAAACGCACAAAGTAGGCTATTTTTGTTGCTGCTAAAAACAATTGCTGCAAAATCGATTTTAGAACATTGAATTTCGGTTCTTTACTTGTGGCCCACATTTAACAAGAAAAACGTTATCATATGCCACATTTTTTGATAGTCTTGGTGAAAAATCTACAAAAACCCGATGAAAACAAGTAAAGCGACAAGTGTTTGGTGAAGCACCGTGACAAACCTTGATTGCATTCCAATAAGCATCGTAATAAAAACTGTGGGTTGGACGTGCAGATGAAATAAATTATGAAACCGCTATGTTCAGTAACTTTACCTCTTCCAGGCCGAAGACGTATGGTGAATAAGTGATGCTTAACATGTCGCCAGTAAATTACAGTAGTGTGTTCATAACAAAAATATTGGTCGAAGTGATAGACATCTGAACGTTACTTTATTTAAACTACAACTGCATGTGTCTATGTCGTCGTTATCGCTTTGATCTTTTTTCTGTTTCAAGGTTTTAGACTTTGTTCATCGTGTGCCACTGCATTTATATATATTTATATATGCAATTATCAACTTGGTCGTTCAAGGAAGACGGAAATACTATTAAAAAAAAGGTTTTTATTCTCATCTTCATGAAGTTAAACAGTCGTTTTGCATGCACAGTGCACACCATTTTGAAAACCTGATTCTTTTTGTGTAACACACGAGCAGTAAGAAATCTTGAATCGTGAGGGATGTTCAGTTCAGATAACCTGGATTGCGTGACGACGTTTTACGGTACAGACGGACAGAACTAAAGTCTTCACAGCTTAGTTTACTGCAAACAAGTAGTTGAATTTCTTGTAGAAACTTAAAATCAACAGCTTCACAACCAAATCTCTCTCCGCACGCGACGTTGTACCGATAAACATTTTCTTAGTGGCAGTGCAAACTTTCAAAGTAATGTCTTGATGCGGGTTGCCAGTGAAGAGCTTCTTCATTCCACTTGAAACAGAGATGGTTTTGAACAACTTCGGCTGAAATTTTTTCACTGAAGTGTTAACTTGTTGAAAGTTCGAATAACGTTGATAGTGTTTTTAGTTGTATTTTTCTTACGGTCAATTTTTTTTAATGTTTTACACTAGGATTAGTTGCTAAAGACTTTCCTTGTATATACGTTTTAGCAAATAAGTGCTTTTTCGTGGTTTCTGTTTTTTGCCGTTTGGAAGAAACGACTGGTATACCAGTCCTCTAGAGATTTCTTCTACAAAGAATACAATCCTGCCATCTGGATGTTAGTGTTTTCCAGGAGATCAGCTATCTTAATAATAACTGAAAAAGTGCTCAGGTACATTTACTAGTAAAATGAATGTCCTGTTCCATTATGAGTTATTATACATGCATGAAAAGTCAAAGCGCATGCTTACCACCTTCACACCATTCTTACTGGCTGAGCTATAAAGGTTTACGCTTGGCTTAAATGCTGTCGATAAGCGCGGTATAAAGTTGGTGTTTGCTGAAAAGCGAACTGGTTAAAATGCATGACAGCGAATAGCTTCATCATAAATATTTGATAATCGTGAAACCACGAGGGAGTAGCAGAAACGTTGTTTGCCTAGATTTACGCAATCTGGAAACTGGCCACAAACTGATTTGCCGCATTGTTTTCCACAGAGTACCAACAGATTGCGAAAGTTGACCTACAACCAACTTTGCTGGGCCAAACTTGTGGAACGCAGATATAGGGTCAAGAGATATTTTTATAAACGTTAGCAAACAATCAATAGGTTTGTTAGTATTCTGTCTTATTCAGCACCTTTCCATAGCCAGTGATTGAAGAGTAAAATATGTAACAAATGCAATTTCGAAGGAAATGGTTTGGAATTGGTTGAGAACATCACAGATCAGTAACTTACCATTTTATAGTGTTTGATGGCGTTAAAGTTTGTTTTAGTTTCTTCAGTTGTCATTTCTTTGATTATTGTATAAAACGACTTATCTCCATACTCGTAATAAATAAAAGGCTTTAGAAAGCCCTTGCATGAACTAGATCTATTGTTGAAAATGAAATTCTGTGCTTCAAGATACTCACAATTGTCGTTTGGGTGGTGTCAAAATAAGCAGGAAACAGAGTCTTCCCACTGAAAGCTTGTTTTTTCTCAAAAGCACATGTTAGGTTGGTGGTCTTGACTTTTGTATCTGTTTTCTTAAGATCCGTCGTGTGTTTTCTTCAGAGCTATTTCAGAGCTATAGTAGAAAAGACAACAAAAGGTACTACCTTTCGTATCATCCAGTCAGTAGCTAGAATGGACAATTTTATACTGAAGGGGTAAAAAATGTCTATCAGGATTGTTTGGGGCTCAGTGGGGGCGTCAGTATTGCGCAGCACTGCTTTGTGTACTTATCAGCATTTTCTGAACGCAGTCGGTATCGTTCTCCAGGCTGTGTTTGCGGAGATGTTTGCTTTGAGCTGTAAATTCAGTCTCAGGAATACTGAACAAACAGATCTGGCAAAGTTCAGGTATACCATAAAGTTTTTGTCTGAAAATCCAAACGTGGATTTGTGGATGCAATAAATGGTAAAGTTTCTTCTGTACGTAAAGGACAACTTAAAGGTTTCGTTTCAGTTGGTAGCTTGATGTAAGCTAGAAAAGATAATTTATGACTGGCGTTCGGCTGCGCCTTTGGTAGTGTGAGAAGCAGCGGCGACGTGTTTTAAAGTGCGAATACACTTCGCAGAAAGGTTTAAAGATTGTCCTGAAGGAGCGTGAATTCGACATTAGTGCCTTTCACAACGCAAGTAAAAAAGCGATTAAACTTTCCGATGGAGAACAAAAAATAATACTGATAGAATCCTTATACTACGACACTGAAAGCGTATATGAATGAAGAACTTTAGATGTGGCNTACTGCCGAGCACTNTTTCTTTTATGTAGTATGGCAGGCGTGGGCAATTAATTTGGCCCGGGGACCATTTTGAGAAGGCCACGATTGGCGGAGGGCCGTATTTCCTTAGTGAACTAGAAGCAAGTCTCGGTTAAGCGAGCCAAAGCAATCAGCACTAACATTTATTGTGATAAGTTGGAGAACATTTCAGATTTGAAGATATTTTCTGAATGCTTCCGCGGGCCACTTAAGACGCTGTGGCGGGCCACATTTGGCCCGCGGGCCGCTATTTGCCCACCCCTGTAGTATGGCATCTGTCCTAATTGTTATGAGCCGAAATAAAGTGTTGTATTCATATTGATCACGACAGTGTGCCTCAAAACATGCAATGGGTGCAGATAACCGTAGATGCTGAGAATGCCGATACGTCTGTCATAGCCCTCAGTTATGTATTTTTACTACAGACAAAACGCGCTTGATACGGAAACGGCTGTCGCATATCTAATAATAGTATTGATTGTACATTGTTGAAGTAGGTACAGCGCTGTCAGAAAGAGTATTCCAGGCACAAAACATAGGTTTAAGCCTTTGGTGAAGAAACGTTGCCTACAGCAAACAGAAGGTTTTCACAAAATTACATTTGGAAGCAGTATGTTTTCTTTGTGTGGTTTGTAAGGGTGACTAGCTGTTGGAGCAAGTGATAGGTAGACAAGTAGGCGTTCAAATGAGAGATCTGCACAGACCAGTTGCAAAAAGTTTTATTTCTTTGCTAAGTTCAACCTTGTTTTCGAAGCAAAGGTAAGCTTAGCGACAAGGTTTTTTCAACAACTTGGATGGTGACTGTGGTTTAAATTTGTTCTTCTCTATGCGGTATATGTACACAAAAAAACGTATTTGTATGCCTCATGTATGCACGCTTACATTTCTGAAATACTGTAATTTACGTGTTTGACAACGTTGTATTTCATCTCTTGTCTCTAAATCAACAACTCCAAATGTTTACTGCAGGCCTGAAAGTTTGCAACAGAAGACTGGAAAATTTTTACCCTGTGCTTGTGTTTGTAGGCTATAGAGGGAAATATCAAAGGGAAGGATTACTGTAACCAGAGGCGAATTTTCATTTTCGGGGCCCTAGGCTATTTTAAATTGGGGTCCCCTCTTGAATGTTTACCACGACTGATGTCATACAAATCAGCACTACACGTGCTCGCTACGTTCACTTAACAAGTTGTTGCAATTCATAAACATAGTGCTTTATTCTGAATTCCCTCGATATCAGGAACCAGAACCTTGTCAGCTTCCCTCCATGCCCTAAATTGGGGGCCACGCTGTCACAGGGGACACAAAATTCAGAGCCTAATCCCCCAAACAAAATTTCAACCCCCTAAATTTAAATATGAAACATTAGAAATCAGTGAAGGTTTTGTCAGTCCGTATCCTTTTCTATCCTGTAATTTATAGACGGAGCAGTACCTGCCGCTGTTACTTAGAATAACATCGCCTGATCAATGCCGGACACCGGTGCTACTTTTAGGCAAACTAGGCGGCTGTCTGGGGCGCAAGGCCAAAGGGGGCGCCAGAAAAGAGTCAAGAAATGTACAACTATGTAGTTCTGAAAGTGACGAACGTCCACCAAGTAAAAGTGAATGAATATGATGAAAGAGAATGGAACACACGTTCACGCAGTTTTTCAGGTTTGCTGCATAGGGTGAATACTTTTGTTATTAATTTCAATTTCATATATTATTCATCTAATAAACTTTTCGAAAGTACAAAATATTCCTTCTTATTTATGCTGTGTAGAACGTGATGATATGTCGAGTAAGGATCTTTGTATAGGACAGGAGGGCGCTTGAATGGAACTTTCCTAGGGCAGGGTTGCCAAGTTTAAAAAGACCTTTCCAGCTAGAAAAATTTCAAAATACCGCTAGATTTCGCTTGAATAAGACCAATTGTATGGGCCACTAGACCAATTATTCGCTAGAATCTAGCGGATGTAGGCCGCCAGGCCAGTTATTTAGCAACTAGACAGGATTAAAACCCGCTAGAGCAGAGAAAAATCCGCTAAATTGCCAACCCTGGCCAAGGGTGCTTACAAGTCTTTCAATAACGTGCTGTTGTCAGGGCCAACAAAGCATGCCCTCCTTGCTTCATCAACTTCACTTAAATAATTTTAAGGTTACCATTTCTGTTATTTTCATTTCTTGATTTTCCTGGCCCTGCAGCTTTACCAGAGTACCTTCATGCCAAAGCCTCCACTAAATCATGTTTCAGCCATCCAGTGTAGTTAGGTTAGGAACGCTTTCGAATCGCCAGCATTATCGGAATTAGACTATTTCACCAATGGAATTTTGATTTTAGGACGTATCACCTTTTTTAACCCATATTCTAGATGACACTGAAGACTTTCTGGCGACGGGTCTATCGAAATTGTATCTGCAAATGGAACTAAAAAAATAAAATTAGGTATTTTGTTGTGAAGGTCATTTGGCCTCGGGATGTGATGTTTTGTCAACATATTTTTTAGAAATCACCATTTGGGGCCACTGTAAGCATTCTGGGGGCAGATTTGGCTGCTACGGCACTGTCAAGAGCAAAAATAGTCACAGTAAAACTAACGAAAAAGACAGCGGTAAATCTGACTACACTCCAGGGTCGTCGCCAGTGGGGGGCCAGTGGTGTCTGGCCCCCATTTCACGTTTGGTCCCCGTTTGCTGCATACATCCAATATTGTATTAAAAAGTGTGGCCCCACCTTGTGGTTTTTGGCCTCCCTTGCTGCGAAATCCTGGCGACGGGCCTACCACACTCCCATTACATATTTATGGAGTACCTCACTGCCTCGTGTAATCTGAAAAATGGATTCAGGCGTTTTGTTCCACACATTATACGTAACAATAACCGATTCTCAACGCCTGAAAATAGAATCCTCATCGTCATTCACTTCAATTCTTCGCGCTCATTCTTCTATAGAGATCTTTTGTTAACAGCATAGCAAAAAATGTGCGTTGAACTAAAACAAAAATACAATACAAATATAATGCTTACAGAAATGCTGGAAATTGTCCTTACTCCCAAAATTTTGGGGCCTCTCGAAATCGGGGGCCCTAGGCTTAAGGCTTTTTAGCCTAATGGTAAATCCTCGACTGACTATAACCTTGTCAACATTACATACCATTCGTTATTTTGTAGGAACTCCGTTAGAACAATCCAAGCAACTGAAAGGAAAATTGCTAATGTTACCAGCAGATGTGAGAACACGGTAGAAAACTTCCTTATTGCATGTCTTTACTATTGCCAAAATGATGTAGTTGTACCCAACAATTAAACGTGTTTTTGACAATTTTGGGGGCAATTGCCCGGTTTGCCCCATGGTTGTGGGCTTGCTATTAGATGTAATGAAACCATGAGCCGCATATGTTGAAGCATTGCCCGTTTTGATTGCGCTCAAATACGAGACTTCTTCCGAACAAAAGAAAACAGCACGCTTACTTGGCATGTTACTTTTCCATAAAAAAAATGCTTCAAGCAATCGTTACGACCATCCTGACTACAATAGTCAGTGTAAAAGACTTCAAAACATTCTCAAAAAAAGAAAGGTCTCTGTACCAGTACATTCTTTTTCATGTGTGAACCGTGTGAGTATGAAAATCGTGAGCGTTTGGTCGGCATCGTCCTGTGTTTGATTTGCGAAGATATTGTTTTTATGCTTACAATTTTGGCACCAAATTAGTAAAGAAAGGCTGAAAGGACCAAACGCTCCTTCGAAATATGTGAGATCAAATCTAAATGGAAAATTCTAAAATCTCAACGCTTGGCAAAAATTTTCGAAAAGAGTCAAGCAAAATAGGTTAGGAAACGAACAAAAATTTGTTCATTATTTTTCAAAAATCGACTCTTCGTATCTTTAGTCCCGAGAAGTATAAAAGATACAGGAAAACCTTCCCACAGCTATTTGATTTGGCATTTCTATTTAAGCGTCCTGATGTTTTCACGCGGATTTGAAGTACAACGCCAGCTTGTCTTACACTTGTTTTGGCTCGACTCGAAGCTTCTTAGAGTTTTGGCGCAGTAACAATTAGGTCAACACCGCATGGACTTTATAACGTTCGTCTACACATGATCTCACAAATATTGTGATGTGCCTACGAGACAGTGTCTTTGGTATGTTTGCATTCATTACCACAAGTGCATAGAAAGTCGGATGGCAATAATTGCTATCGCAGATGCGATATTGATGGCCAAACAAATAATATAATTGTTCATAAAACACTTTATAATAAAGCATTTGATCCAAGTAATGAGCAAATCAACACTGAAGGCTGTCGCAATAAAAATCGTTCTTTTCTTCTTTGCAATGGATTTTTATGAGTTAGTAAAAAGCTTCACATCCGGCGTCATAGCTTCTTTGAACAAAAATACTGTGACAGATAAGGATTGCGACAAAACAAAGCGCAAAATTGTAACTTTCCAATCCATTGATTCATTGTCATATCCGCTTTTCTTCTGGGAAGGGCCGCAAGGGCAGAAGCCCTAGGAGGACTCGAAATGCCCACGGTTTTCGGCAATCTCAGATATAGTTCTACTGGTTCCACACCAAGACGGGACAAGGCAAGGTCAGAGATGCAGTCACGTCACCTGGTCCTTGGACGACTTCACGGCCATTTTCTCGTGGGTGTAGCCAGCCGGAGTTGCCTCGCCAATCTTTTCTGGGATATTCTGGAAAGATGGCCAAACCAACGTAGCTGAGATCTCTCGATTCGGAGGAGTAGTGGCTCGACAATCCGGGCTTTACAAATTTCAGAGCTGCGCACGTTGTCGCCAAGACCTCTTGAAAGCACCCGTTTTGCGACCACAAAGCAATAAAGCTCACGAGGAGCTGCGTTGGCTATACCAATTCGTGTATCAATCTTGTTGTTCCATTTTCTGTCACTCATGAATACATCGCCAAGGTAATTGAACTTCTCCACCTGTTGAAATGTATTGCCGATCACTGGCAGCGTTCTCTGGCTTGAGTTTCTGGAGAGATATAATACTGTGTCTCGGTCTTTTAGTGCTAATTTGCATTCCCGCTTGGCCGCACGCAGCAGAAAACCGATGAAGTGCATGTTGAAGACCCCGTTCAAAGGATGCAAACAGTACCAAATTGTCCGCAAAAGACAAAGGATTGATCCTGAAACTTTCAACAGTGACACCCTCGTTGACTCGGCTGTTTGCCGACTGTTCAATTCATAGACTATGGAGAGAAGCGTTGACAGCACACACCCTTGTCGGAATCCAACACGCATGGTGAATGGTTCTGATTTAACTCCGCCGACACGGACACAAACTTCGGAGCAGAACTGCAATGACTTGGCGGCCAGTAATAGACGGCCGTAAACACCACTCCCGAAACAGTCCTCAACGCTTTTCACAAGGGCTACAGCGATGATTTTTCTTCCCCCAAATGTACTTCCTGTGTGCCCGATGTTGTGATAGTGATTGGATTTAAAAGATCTTTGAAACACTCTCTCCATCTGCCAAGAATGTACCCCTGCGAATTTTTGAGTCCTGATACCCGAATGAGCGCTCAAGTTTTGATGGACATAAGGTTCTACGAAAGCGAAAGATCTAAGAATTCACGATACTTTCCAATAAAATGTAGTGTTCTCTGCATATTGCCAGATACTCCCGATCTCATCTAAACCGTCTTTGGAACTTATGTAGTGACCTCCAGCAAAAATCGACCTTTTCGGTCTGCTATAAATACTTCTCACTTTTTTGTTCCTGTGGTCTTTTAATCAGCGTTACAGAAGCATGTAGGATCAGATCAAAATGCACGTAATTCTAGATGCACGAGTTGTCGAGCAAGAAGTCTGCTCTGTCTGCAGATTTGATTTTTGGCTGCTTTTTAATGTGTGAGGAATAATCGGTTGACTTTTGAAAGTAGTGGTAGCAAGCGACTAAAACGAGACAAGAGTGTATTCAAATTGCTGCTTGCTTTGTTTTGAATTACAATCTGCAAATTAAAGGTTATACAGAATTTTTCGCCGGAATCTAATTTACATGGGAGAACGTACATCTTCAGCTCGCGACAAATCTCAACAATGTAGTAGTTTGTTTAAATCTTCCAACAAACCGTATTTTTGTCTCGACCAAAGTAGCTCAGTTCAACGTCCCTATGCAACGCATCTAATAATGTTTAGAGACGTTAGACTTGTTATCTAGTTTTTCCCCGTTTCCCCACACGGTAGCAATCGGGCTAATTAGACAGCCAACGTACTACACTAGCCTGTGGCACTGCTGCAACAAAGTTGAGGGAAACTGTAGCGATGGGAAAACAAGGGCTGTCAGGGGAAGGAGTTAAATGCGAACGTCTAGTGAGGCAGTCTTCAAGGTAATTACGTGACGAGCTGTTCGTTTCTGCAGAAATGATGCAACATTCAGCCCTTCATGTCAGCAACAAACAGCTTAACTCAAAAATGTATGAGCATCCCGACATATCTTTAAATGACTTGAGGCAAATCTGCTCAGCTTACCGTGATTAGCCTGCACTTGTCAATTTGCTTGAACGAAAAACTATAAACATAAAGTGCAACACCATTATTTGAATTAATAAAAGTTAGCAAATATGTACAAAAGATAGAACGTCTTAGAACTTTCTTACAGGCAAATCCTAATAAGGAAACAGCTTTGCCAAAAGCTCTGAACATTCTACGTGCTGCTTCTGTAAACCAGCAGACCTGGTATGCATTACCACAAACAATCCGGAAAAATCGCTGTTTCTACTGTTTTGTGCTTTTTAAAGATCTTCTTGTATGATGCTTTCTATAATTTAAAAGTTTATAATGCGACATTTTTTATCAACTTTTATCATAAAATGATTGGTACCATTGAAATGGTAACAATATGAGAACTTTTGGAAACACTAAACGAAAATTTCTTTTATTGAAGGAGCTCAACTGCTTGAAACGGTCACCGATTTGAAAATGAACTGGCCATAAATACGATCCAGCCGGTAAATAAAACCGGTTACTGCTCTGTTACATCTTTTCCAAATAAATCTGAGAAATGTTTTTCTGCGTTTTCAGGTTTTTGTATCAAATAAACCGGCTTATAGGCCAGAAAATTGCGAACCAATTAGCAAACAGTTATATGGTGTTATGTCCAGTTTTTCGAGAGTGAAACGTGTGAAAGAACTGCTTTTCTTCCGATAATCGTTTAAGCTTTACTGCGGTTTCAATAGCCAGATATATTTTACATTCAGTTTGTCAGCAATACGCGGCACGTCTATGAAGTCATGTTGCCTGTGTCCAGGTTTAGTCATTCATCGCATGTGCTTTTTTCATGGAAGTTTGTAGCTGAGCAGCAGTATCGNCGAATTGACATTATGAACAAAATGCCCTTCAAAATAAAGTGCGCNTGGCAAAGTTTTGCTCAACCCCACCTGTTGCGACAGCGATTTATCAACACCTTGCTTTGTTTAGAGAGGGGTTCCTGTCGTCTTAACTTCGAACCACCTTCCTCTCATTAAAAAATAGCTCTATGAGCGTTTCAGACAATCGATAGAGGAAGCAGTAAAAACAAACACGTATAGAACTGTAGGAAAAAACAATGCTGACACAGACACACACTTCTGAGTAAGAATACAATGACCTGAGGGCCAGTAGCAGGTGGCCGTCAACGTCGTACCACCGCAAACTCCCCAAAGCTTTTCTCGAGAACCCGGTCATATACTTTCTCGAGGTCAAGAAAGTAATCGTTGACATCTTTCGCTTACTCCCGATGTTTCCGGAAAATTTGATCTGTAGTGCGACGACGCCAGGATGAAAACTTCGTTTCGATGAGGTTGTCATGTAACGAACATTTTATATTAACAGACAGACAGACATTTTTATTTAATATCAGAAAAAATCAGATATCAAGGGGAGGAGAATGACCGCAAGGTCTTCGAGTCATCCTCCCCGGCGAAATACAAGTCGAACAACACAGGAGAAGACGAGTCATAATCTATAGAATTCTATACATGTATCTGCAGAGACGGTGTAGACATAACCACAGGTCATAAGCACAAACATAAGCACAAACTGCAACACAATTGCAAGCAAGCGGAAAAATTAAGTTTTCATAATATGTGAGGATGTTCACTTAAATAGTTTTTGTATAACCGACAGAATCAAAAATAATTGACTAGTTTAAAATCTTTTGGAGTATCATTCCATATTGTGGGTCATCGAAAAGATGTGTGACGTCGTTCGTTAAGTGTCTTAGCCAGGGAAATTTCATATGTTAATTTGGAAGTTTGTCTGGTGTCTCTGATTTTGGGAGTAACAGAAATGTTGAAACCGTTTATGATATAATCAGGAAAGATATTGTGATAAATTTTTTACATATGTTTTGCTAATTCATAAGTGTAAATATCCTTGATCTGAAGTATCCGTGCTGAATAAAATAGATCTCTAAGTGGACTATGCTATCTACGATTAACTTTAAGTAGGCTACGAATAGCTCTATTATTTAACTTTATTAAGATCAACAATACTTGATCAATTGGCTGTAGCCCAATTCAAAATACCGTAATTTAGATAGGAGTAGACCAGAGAGAAATAAACTATTCTTAACAAACGCACATTAGCAAAAGGTTGGAGTTTAAATAAAACGCTGGCTCCAGTAGCGACTTTTTTACCTAAATTTTCTAAGTGGGAGTTTCAAGTAAGTTTAGAGTCAATAAGGATCCCTAAGTATTTCACAGAATCTACTTGGGAGATAGTTTGCTGAGAACATAATATATTCATACTGTGTTTTTGGCATTTATCACCGAAGAGAATAAAATTGGTCTTTTCAAAATCTTTTTTATTTTATAATTGGTCTTTTAAGATAAAATGCGCTCGATTAACATCGTTCCTTGCTTTTTGCCTAAAGCTTTCATTTGCTTCTAACCCAAGTAGTGACAGTTGAGTTTGTTCTTTCCCTCAGACCTATTGCCTTTGTGGATGCAGTTCTGTTTAACCAAATACCTGACATGCTATTCCAGTGCTGTGTCACCACTTGCTGGCAGGGTAAGCTTTTGTGACTCCCGGGCCCCGAAGTTGGTACATGATTATTTTATAATCAGAGTCCGATTTCCACCACATCTACATCTCTTGAAACTCGAATTCCAACGGTTGAAACCTGCTCACCTACAAATTGTCGCTTCACCCCAAAGTTAATCTTGTAGTTTCCCCTGAATTGAAATGTGGTGACAATCATATCATAAATCCACTCATTGACCTCTTTATATTCCACATACAACAAACACTCGAATATTCAAGTTCCACAGGTCTTGAGCCCCTGAACAAAGTATCGGCTAGACCGTCCGTCCTTTCATAGAGCGTGCTTAGTGCATGTTGGCTGCTAAGATATTGAAATAAACGTAGATTTTAACATTGCTGAAGGTTGTACTGGAGTAACAATGCCATTTCCTCCAAAACTCGGTTGAAGCATTTGGTATACCGCGATAATCTAATTTATATTGTTTCTCCAAAAACGATTTTCTGAAGAATGCGGTTTCCTTGCTCTTTTTGCTGTTTATTTTGTTCACGACTAGTTCTTCAAAACCCAACGAAGATGTAATCGAGAGTGGTGATCTGACACTTTTGTTGAACTTCATGCAGATAGTGATCTCGTGCATAAGTGTAGGAGGAGGCAAATTNATTGGGGTGCGAAGGTTTTTACCCGAATTTCCACAAACTTGCNCGAAACGTTTTTGTGCGCCTTTTGNCCACAAATTTTCTCCCACAAAGATCATGAAGACCTGTTTTTGGTGTTACCTCCAAATCAAGGTCTTAATTGTGTTTTTCTTCAAANGTTGGGCGCCATTTTTTGAAGTCAAACAACGTTGCGTGCCATTTTTGCCCGAATTTTCAAGGATTTTTCCCGGTCTTTCAGGGATTTTGCCAAAATTTTCAGAGGTTTGCCCAAATTTTCAGGGATTTTGCCAACATTTTCGACAAATCAAAACTTTTGGGGGTGCGCTTGCACCCCTGCACCACTGATCTCGTGAGTTGAAACTGACAAACGGACTCGGCGTAAGGATACAGCTTCCATTACATAGTATATATAGATATTAAATCTGACAACGTGGTGCCACCAAACATGGTGCCCCCGGGCACCAGGTCGCCCGCAAGGACCACGTGGGTTGCCCTCGTCGGGCCTGTTTTAAAAATAGCATCAACGTGATCATTGTCTTCACACAGATGAATATCATCAATTATTAATAATAACATAATTAAAGGTGAATTGAGCAAATCCCTTATTTCAGAAGTCTGCATCAAACTGGTAGCCCTTCGCATTAATCTGTACCCAAGACGTACTTGTCAGTTTCAAAAGGTTGGTGACCCCTGAGAACGTCGCAGATTTGGTTCATTGGCATTTGATTCTTTGTAGTTTTGTGTCAGTGAAGGCTCGCGGTAAGGGGAGTTCCAGAGTCAATCATGACGCTTTAAACTTGTCGCAAAGGAAAAAAGGAAATAAACGAACTTTGAAACAAGAAATAATTTTTTAATTGGAAAATGTGTTGTAGATACTTTTGTTGATATGGTGAAACTTGAAACTCAAATTTTTGTTTCAAAATGTACGGCTTGGTCTGGCATACTTGGAGAAGTCCATATGATCGCAACCGCTTATCTAGGCATGCCTAAAACTTGCAGGAACAACTGCGTTTTAGCTACAACTTCTTGCATAAAAGTTTGTTTCCTTTGTCCTGCACACATTTTACGTTGTTCCTAATGGTGAAGAGTGAAGAGATCAAACTATAGACTTTGCAAAAAACATTAGGCCAGTTTCAAACTCAAATTGCTCCCAGGGCCAAATGAGGGCTTATAAAGTAACCAGAGGGCCGCATTATGACGCTGACGCAACAATGGCGGCACCTGAACCTTGCTAAAAACAGATTTTACATCTTATTTCCTGCGAAAAGTATCATGAGTTACAGACAAATAATTTCTAGCCGTCTCTACTTTCTTTTAAAAGGAACTTGTACACTTGCTGGCCGAGCACTTTTAAACACCGGTGAATAAACTAAATAACTTAAATGTTATTGTTTGAAAATACCCCAAAATCATCGCGGGCTGCATACGACCCGCGGGCTGCCTGTTTGAGACCCCTGCACTAAGCAAATGCGATCCTTTTGTAAAGAGTTTTTCAAAAATCTTGAATTTATATTTGGGTTTTTCTCTATTGTTATTAGTTTGCAGAGTTGCCTCGTGTGAGTACGGTGTGCTGTAGTTTAGCTGCCAAATTTCGTCCTTTTTGCAGTGTGTAAAAATTGCAATTACCACACAGCCTCTCGTTTTTGAAAAAAAAATGAAATATCAGTTGATGAACATTATGACACTGACATGGCGATTACCATTTTATAAGCGACTTGGCACAGCGTATGTTGAACTTTTGGGCGGTTTCGCTGGCTGTTCGATCCCAGATGGACATGCTTACAGTTTTCATGATGTTACTCTCGATACTTTGTTAGATCGACAGAGGGCTTGGCAGAATTTTCACAAAACACCGCGTGTTTCTTGTCTCAGGTGCAAAACTATGCTTGTTGCCTATAAAGCGGTTTTACGTCGACTGACCGGAAAAAAATGAAAGGTTACTACGCTGGCCCGCTCAAAGTCAGCGAAGACATTTCTTTATTGAAATTTTCTTCAAAGACGGAGTTAAGCTGAGACACTTCTGAACTGACTGCGGGGCATGTGTGACTGAAATCAGTAAAAATACTTCAGGGTTTAGAGTTTAGACAACATTAAAAAACGTGAGTAACTTAAATCACACTGAATTTTATGGTAGCCGGAACAAGGGATTTGGAAATCCGTACCCCCTCGCTATTTTTCAAGGGAGGTCGAGATACAATGGACCCATCACTATTTTACTACTCTGCAAATCATCTTCAAAATTTTGCTGAGTGCCTGGTCTTGTCGATAAAGTTAGCTTAATTTCATCTCAATCTTGTTGATTCGTTATACCTTTCTCCGTCTTTTACCGATGGTCTGATAAAAATATATATCTGTGACAAATTAATGAACAGTGTTTTCAGTAAGAAACTTCGGGATGGTCGCGTGCGCAGTACAACTTAAGAATGTTGGGTCATTCCAAACACATATTAATCTCACAAAAGGTGGGCACCCAGGGTTCAAAGCAGAGTTGTAAGTCGGGTCGGACTTTTCGGGTCGGGCCGGGTTCGGGCTTAAGTTTGTCAAAATGTTTCGGGCCGATTTCAGGCCTGCATACACAAGTAGTTATACCATTCGAAGTAACGATTTTTTTCTTCATTGAAATGCATTTGTTCTCCCCACGCGGTGACTTCTGTGACTGAAGTGATTGTGATTTTTCTTCAGCCAATTCTGTTTGCAAACACAGCTGTGTTCTATTGTTCTCTGCTCGGAATTGGTGTCATACACTTTTTCAGAAGGCAACAGCGGTGAGGAAATTAGCACGTGATGGCATTGCGTCGAAAAGATCAATCACTTTTAGGTGATTCTTCGCTTGTGTTAAGAAACGATGGCCCACAATCGGGCTTTTCATGACTATAGAACTATCCTAAATAGTTCCTTTTATTGCCTATAGCGCCATTGTGGATAGTTTCGTGATAGTTTGTTTTTATGTTGAGAAACATTACATTCCGCAGCATCAGCACTGACTAACAAGCTGAGTTTGCGCTTGTTTAAGTTAATGTTTTGGTCAAGGTGATTGCTATTTTCGGTGTGATAAAATCATGTGCCTGCAGCTACATCCGCACACTACGTTTTTTGATACCTCGCAGTTGCGCATATCTTAACTCACTCGGTAAATTCGTCTTTCGGGCTAAATCGGGCTTCAAAAGTAAATGTCGGACTCGGGCCGGTTTTGGGCTTCAAAATGAGGCCCATTTGCAACTCTGATTCAAAGATACAAAGTCTTATGAACAGATATGATGAGAACGTTTTTGGAACGTTCTTTGGCTGATAAATTACCGGCAGTACTTGAAAAGCGATCCCGATATTTTTTACGCAAATTAGGATTTTATTGCATGTGTGCTTCATAAAGAATCACGTATTTTTGAGCTCTGTGATAAAATCACGAAATGTAGGTGGATTTTCGCATTTCAATCTTTGAGAAATGGTGCAAAAAGTATATTCCAAGGTTGAATGATGATCGATGACGTCATACAATCAATCAACCACGACGAAGTTAGCAGACTGAGATCGGATCCCAACCATAAAATTCGTTCCGTCGCCGCTGCTAAAATATTTGCGGCACAAGTCTTTTGGTAATTTTCACTCGTGCACGCTGTAGTTATTTGCAAAGGAGTCGAAATCCGAAAGCAGAGAGATAATTCTGCACTGAAGTACATAAATTCTTGGTTTCAGAAGTTCTTTTAAACCTGTTAATTTTACGCAGAATCTCCGGAACGAATGTTACAAGTAGCTTATAGCCATTGACGCTAATCCACTTGAATTATCTTATGTCATGGGAATACAGCGACAGAACTCAAGTTATATCAATGCCAGCCGTGCGCATATACGCTGGGAGAAGAAATCAGAATCCATCATTGTGATGAGTGTGCTTCTGAATATTTGATAACGTGACTTGAATTAAAACAATGGTATGAAGCACTTGTACTGTGCGTTTTGGTTTTGCCAGAAGAAAGGCCACCTCCGCTAAGTTTGCCAATTCTTCTTCGGACCGAATAGGTCTGACTCTGGTTTCGCGAAACCATTTCATAAAAGAACNTCTTATTCAATGTTGTGTGAACACTGAGTGGAGATGGCTTGGACAACAAGTACATTCGACTGAGAGCTTTGTGATGTCCGGTAATTTTTATTTTGGGTCCACCAAACAAAGACGTTCCCGCAACACTGCGTTTACTTCCCAATTCAGTAGTCTGTCTCCTTTTTTCTGACTTGCATTATCCTACCCATTAATGTAACGTCATGGCAATTCAATTTTTCCACCTAGTCCAGCTCTTCACTTTCTGGTTGCTAATTATACACGGAAACAAAAAAATTTTAGGCAGTTATGCTGTACATCACTATATCATATATAAATCTTCATACAACGTGTTCTCGGACTTGAGATGCGTCTCGAGAATCGTTTTTCACAATCTCGGTCTCGATGCTCCCAGGTCCCGTTTCAGTCTCGATCTCGAAAGATGCAGGTCTTGGTCTACCGTCTCTTGTCTCGAGACTTGGAATTGCTCGATCAGCATGGCATGGCAAAGCTCCAGCAATTCAAATTTAACCTGTTCGCTGTTGGTCTTTTCCGGAAAAATTCTGGTTGGGTTTCATTATACTCGCTTTGTTTGCCCTTTTTGGAGTGTTACAATCGAAGTGGCCACCTGAGGTCACACGGCTACTTTCATAGTGAATGCTGCGCTGCGGTGGGTAGTCAGTTAATAGCAGCACCCTCAGGACTCGCCTCAACCTTTTTCTAGCATCCACCCATATACGCCGAACCACGGCGCAGTATACGCCGAACCACGGACAGGCAGCAAGTACTGTTGTTCAAATCGTCGGTGTGACTTCGGGAAGCAAAACCAGCCTATCCGCTGTGGTGGCACGTGCTCAACCGGCAGTACCACCTAGCTGGTTTCATCCGGAAAAATGAGCAAAAACAAGTGAACTTCAATCAAAGTGTTTTAAAACTTTTCAAATGTGTATCTGCATAAGGTCAGCTTTCACCAGCTGGAGACTTGCAAACCCCAGTCCAAGTAGTCATTTTTGTTATTCGGTATCGAAGTTTTCACCAATCGTCCCTGTCCTCAGGAATGCAGGCAAACATTTTATTTCCAAGAAGCAACAATATTCAAAGGAACACACTTGGCTCCCTCAACCAAAAACAATATAATTATGAAATATCTGAATAAAAGTAATATGCGTTCAGTAGATGAGTGCTGTGAATTGAAATTTCGTAATAACAGCGTCGTGAATCATATGTGGGGCGCCTACCTTCAAATCTTGCATCACTCTTAATTTTGTTTCTGCGTAAAGCCGAAGTATTAATTTCAAATCCTACTAATGTTACAATCAAATTATTCAGTATGTTCTTGACAACACGTTCCATACGCCTTTAATTATGGAAAGACAAGCCAAATGGGAAAAGTGATCGATAGTATGACCGACAGGAAAGACTGCGAATTTTCGATTGCTATTCTTTGTACTGTTACGAAGGCATGAAACACTTGGGCTAAAATGGCTTTCGCTTCAGATCCAGTTTGTAGGTAAGCAACAAGGTTTAGACAAGGTTTAGGCACCCGAACAGCTAAATCAAAGAGTCAAACATTTGCCCTTGTTTCAAAATACAAAAATTGTTTACGGTTGCTACCTTCAGTTAACAAAACAAAACGCAGCTAAGTCTAACCGAGATGGCAGTGAAAATATGCTTTTCTCTTGATTGCGGAGCTCGAAGTGGATTTTCGGTAACAATGCAGAATGAGTGTCGTTTATTTGTTCGGGTAAGCTTTTCGGTTTGTAAGCATGGGTAAAAGTCATAACAGGGGTCATGCAGCACAGCTTTCGTTTGATTACCCATAGGTACGCATATTTATGTTTTATTTTTTATTTAGGTGTTTGTCTCAGACAGAATCACATTACAAAGAACATAAGGGTACAGAAATGCTTATACACAATGCGTCACACGGTGAGAGTTAGTCGGTACAGGTAGTCGATACTGAAGAGGAGCGAACATTGAAAGAAAGCACTTTGCTACTGCGTTCGGTCATCGTCATACAGAAGCGTTAAACAGTGGGAGAAAAACGGGTATTTGTAAAAAGCAGACAATTGAAGTTAGCAGATAAAAAGTTGGATGAAGATGGGCATCGTTTAACAAAGGCGTATAAATTGTGTCTGATCAAGGCATCAAATGCTCTGACGAAATAGATAATTTGATGCGAGCGAACACTTAAATTCCTTGGGAGACAGTATTCCTAAAAAAAACAGCGATGGGGAGTTGCCTGCGTAATTCGTTGCCGTGTTTACCAAATATCATTGCAAGGCATTTGCGATGGTCTACACTCTGCAAAAAAATTCAGAAACCTGAGTGGCATAAAGCTAACAACGTTTCAACAATTTTTAGGCGAAGCTGACCGATGCCCCATCTAACTTTTCGCGAGTACCATCCACCAGTGCACGAGTGCACGTAAGGGGATCCGTAAGGGGATCCACTCCCACTGGTCGGCGACCAGCTTTCCTCGTCCAGGTACCAATACATTTTGACTTAAACTCCGTTTTCTAATTTTCCGACCGTTTGTTTGGCATCTTATGAAGTCAACAAAGTCTTCTTTCTTTCTTTCTTTCTTTCTTTCTTTCTTTCTTTCTTTCTTTCTTTTCTCCATAATGAAAAAGCACTTTCGCAGATGTGTGCGTTCCTAACGTTATGGTAAAGTTGTTTTCAGTGCCTACAGGTGCACATTTTAGTTGGGATTTCGTTGTTAGGTACCCAGATTACAGTAAGCTAACAGCAACATGCTAAAACGCTGACCTCATGTTATGACTTTTGTTTCTTTGTAGCTTCGTGTCAGTAAATGTTCACGGTTAGGAGAGTTTCCCGTTGAAAGTTCAGGTTCGTCTTAGCACGCTAGCATTGATTTCCACCTTCTAGCAAATTTACTGAACAAATTCAGTAAATTTGGCCTTTTAAAAGTGATCTAGCATGAGAAAACGCTGTTTGGACAAGGGCGGATCCAAAGGGGGCGATTGGGGCTGTCGCCTTCCCCCTAAAATCTACGAAAGTAACTTTATTCACCATAATTTTGTACAATTCGGAAAACAGCATTCGTGATAAAAGGCCATTTTGTCGTTCATTGTTTTGTCACAGCAGTGTTGTGGCCTACATTTCATTTCTCTTACAGTAGTGAACCCATAATGAGACTTGACTATCAAATATTACTGAAATCGCCCCCTAAACTTACTGGCTGGATCCGCCCCTGGTTTGGCATGAACGTCAGAGTTTGGCCTATTTCGCCTTTTTTAGTGGTGATGGCAGAAAAAAACATTGTTTGACATTTTTCAAAACCGGCTGCTTTGATCTTAAACTCACAAAACTTTGTCGGCCTGTTTTGGCTTGTTTGGCGTTTATTGAAGTTGTTTGGAATATTTTGCCAAGCGATTTCATATATGTGGTCCATCTAAACCTGTTATAAGTATTTTCTATTAACATCTTCTATGAAAGGAAATGGTAGCATATTTTGTTCTGGTTATGCTTACTTCTGGAGAAATAATTTTATATCAAAGGTTGCGAAACGTGCAAGAGGATTTGTAGTTTAATTTTGTGTGTACTTTTGGAGTATAACGATTATTCGTTAATTTTAATGGAACACTTCTATGCTTGGTTCTGTAGCGACATTTCGATTTTGCTTTTACTTATCTGCAGTATTCCGTCTAAGGTGCGCAAATGCTCAGTACCACGAGACCATTTGCGCAGTGAAATCTTATTCTCTCGCATTTGTAAAAATCCAAATTTAATAGTGTTGCATAGCCCTTGTAACGCTTGAAACGCTCCATTGCTTATGTCTACATAGTTGCCCAATTGCATGCGTACTTAAACAAACATTAGCTCAGTATAAAATTTTCCTAGAGGGAACACTGCTCATCTGGTTAATTCAAAAGCGACAACATTCGGTTTCCTTGGCATTTGGTAAAAATATTTGGCATATTTAAACAAGCCATTTGGCATTTTTGGTCCATCTGCACCTGGCAACCCTGTTTTACAGCATGATGACTTGATTAGAGCGTTTAACGAGTTTGTATCGGGAAAGGAGTGCGATACGCAGGCAACGCAGCGTAGTAAAATTCGAGATCAGATCGCGTCTTGGAAAGTTGAGGGTTTATGAAGACAGTTGACATCCACAAGGGTTTCATGGGGAATAATGTGAGGGAACCACTGCACTAGATCATGGCACACTGGTTGGGAAACACTGAAATATAGTTTCTCAGGCGCAACAACACAGCATCGCATTGCGAACGACCCTTTAGTTCACAGGCTGCGGCACCTTCATCCTAAAACAAGCCGCTGGTCTCATTGCTTTTTCTCACCAAAAAAAGCTTCCCTGTGATGTGTCAACTACATAACTGCGGCCATCGAGAGTATCAACCTAACTGTGATCCGACAAATAGTTGCGTGTCCAACGAAACTACCAAAAAAATTCCCCTGAAGTTTTCACGCAAGGTCACGCACAGAGAGTGTCGTTTGGGAAGCAGAAGAATGCCGAAAGCTGAAGTTGTTGCAAGCGAAAATGACATTTAGGGTGAAACTGAGCTCGAACCCTTAAAAAATTCCTGTTGAAAATGAGCTCAAGCCCTCAAAATGTCTCAAGTGCCAAGTTTCAATTCCTGTCATAGTGACTGTCGATAGTTGAGTGCAGTGTTTGGCGCTCGGAAGCAATATNATTTTACGTAAAGCTTATCTATTCCTCATAAGCGCATTGCAATATGTGAANACCACCGCTTCGGTACCTTTGATGACTTCGCAACGCTGCACGTGGTGCTATGACGTAAGAACGTTTTTAATCGCAATAACTCTTGCAAGCGCACGAACTTCTTCGGCGCAGGCATTCTTGTACTATTCGTAGTGATTGCAGCTACGGATTGAACATTTTTGACGACGCTACAACGATCATAAGATTAAGAAAAAAGAGTAAGCCACTGGCGCATAAACATACATAAAGATTTAAGGACATCTATGGCGCACAGAACTTTAAGGCAACATGAAAGTGCTCCAGTTGCCAATCATTTTGCTTTCTTAGCTAAACGGGGGTCTACAGTATGTCGCCCTTGAAATATCAAAAAACAACTAAACTTTCTGAAAAAATGCAAACGCATTACTGGGACCGTAAGGATCACCCTGAAACTGTGCTTTAAAACTTCTTCCTGTCTTGACATCGCACTAACGGATCGAACGTTTGTGTTTTTACCTGCGCAGTGTAGTCGAACGTTGAATAGACCTCGGTCTGGTCACGCAGCGCATTTCTCCAAACGGTGAAGAGCTTTGAAACAAGCAAGCGCACACAACTTTCGTAATGCGCCCGAAGGCCTTGCAAGTGTAGGTCTTTTGTATCTGAACCCATAGCATCGTAAAACTGCTGCAAGCAAGGTTAGGCAAGACAGTAGCATCATATATTCCAGGAAGATGTATTGCCACACTTGCTTTTTATGCTCAGTAGGTGGTCCAGAGAGAAGGAAGTTTGAGTTGGAACAGTCTTGTTACCGTTGCAAGCTAAGCTGCACCTTTTTGTACACTAAATCGTTGCTGTTTATTAAATTTCAGACCAAATGATATGCATTCATTACTTTTGATTATTCAAAGATTACCACATCGATTTTTCCCAAAATTTCTAGAAAGTTAGATTTCGACCCAAGCAAAAGTTTCTGCAGTATATAGTGCAAAAACATCGCTAGGCGAAAGGTAAAAACATTTTTAGTGGGGCCATCATACCGAAGGTACACTGTAGTTCATGTATTAATATATAGGTCTAAACTGACATCAACCTGAGCAAAAGAAAACATTTGAACAGCAAGATGCACCATATATTTACTGGCAGATAACTTCATTTCCACAGACGAAACGATAACTTTTACAGTCTTTATCTTAAAAATAAAAAATGCGGACATTTTTTATTTAGTGTATTATAGTATATTCCAAATTGTATCCTTTCTTACTTATTGAAGTAAATAAAGTTAATGGGTAAAAGCTATAAGTAAACTGAGGAGTGCGCATACAATTGTACAAACTTCGTACATTAGTCAAATTCTTGACTTATGAAATTATGCAGGTTTTCCTTAAGTATCTTGGCTTTGCAAAAAACTTCATCAAGTTTCTAAATATGTTCTTGATCAAGCACTACGTTGGTCTGGACACNTAGGCGTAACCAATGGCACCCGGGCACATGGCCCCCCTTCTTTTGAAAACTAAAACGTTCCAAACTATGAAAATAATAAGTAGGTTGTTGGTATAGGCTGACATGTTTCANGTTTAGGNAAAATACGGGTCAGGAAANGAGCGAATGAACTTTTATGCCTGAACTTGTTTTGCNATGAAAAAGACTAAATTTTATTATATTTCTGTAGATTGAAGATGCACAGCAGGTCCCCAACTTTTGCCACCCCCATTCAAAAATCCTGGCTGCGCCACTGTCTAAGCGGAACCTGAACTAAAAAGAAACGCTTGAATTGTTTTTGAAAGGCATTTCCGCTGAGGCGTTCATACCGCAGCGCATTTCGGACTGGTAGCAAAAAGATGAAGCAGAATTATTTTCCTTGCATGTTAGAGCAAGGGTACAGCAAGGACTACATTTAGCAAACTTGTAGTGAGTAGCAATTTATTCTGGTAGCTTAGGTCACCCTGATGATTCAAATGTTAACGGGCCAATTGCAAAACTAACGCGAATATTTCAAAAAACAGCAATGGCAAGGCCTTTACCTTCCTCGATCTTTCAGTTACCAGTTGCAGAAAAGCATCACTGCGAACAAACATCTAACAAAATAAGTTAGAAAGAGGGCATATCATCAGGATGTCGTTTCACATCTGGATTTTTAAAATGTTTTTTAGGTGTGTTGCAGAACAAGTTGTTTAAAATGCGTTCACTGGAACAGAATGTTCATAAAAAGTTTTATCGGTACTCCATGTATGGGCCTGTTCGTGGTGTGACGCAACAAGCCTTATTAAACCCTTTTTGCCCTTTTAGCGTCGCAGTGAGTGTTATCATAGCACAATTCAAATAAAATATCAATCAAAGGGCGTTTATACGAAGATAGATTTAACGTTTAAATGATCAATAAGTTGAGAGTCACTGGGTTAGAGTTAAATATTTGCAACTGTAGTTATCGCTTAGTAGTAATGAAAAAAGCCATACCATCCTCCATGTATTGCATTAAGAAATTATAAGCTTCATAAATGAGCGCTTAAGTTTGGAGCTTCAGATACCTCCTGAGTTGCTAGATTTAATTGCAAGCGATAGTATATAATTATTCCACAACGTTGAATTTCTCTCGATTGAACGTGAAGTGTGGAAAGGTTCGCTTTATAATGATGATACAGCTCTAGCTTTGAAATCCTTAAGTCACTAAATCTTTGCTTTCAAATGTAAAGCTAAGAATCATAAGACTCAAAATCTGCTTTTTTTAAACAGTATTCCTTCTTGTATTCTTGTTTTTTTATCTCCAACCAGTTTTAATGACAATTTTCAAACAACGAATGCAAGAAGACGAATGGCGATAAAGTTTATAACGAGCAAGACCATCAGGTACCGCTTCCCAGGTTGGAAACTCCCCAATTAATAGGTACTAAATTGCCCAGAATAAAAGCTCTATTTCTCTCTAATTGTATGAACAGTTGCGTTGAGTGATGGGCACCTACTTTACCATACAGTTGGTCTTCGATTTGAGTGACTCCGCAAACCTAAAGCAAAGTGGAAAGCATCACAGAGAAGATTGCACAAGTACTTTAAATTTGGAGTTGCAGATAAAAACTACAAGGTCTTAGAGACGCAACCAGCGTGAAAACGAGACAATTTTTGACAGAAATCTTCCGTGAAAACTTTAATTTTGTTTTGATTACGAGATCCCTTCTCTTAAGTGTTTTGCTAAATTTTACATTTTGGTTGCTGCTCAACCGTTAAAAATACCTTGCTGTTGCAAAGTCTTAATTTATTTCCCGATCAGTGGAAAGCCACGAACTAATAATGCAGTCACATGATACTTCATTTTAAACAATGTTAAAACAAGACCCAGAGTCGCAACCATATGATATTTTCGTGGGGGGCAAAATGTTTGTAACTTTTTGTTGTGCCTAACAACTAAACATGTTTTTGAAAATTTAGGGGGGCAACTGCTGGGTTGTCCACCCCCTGGTCGAGGGCCTGACAAGACGGTGAGTTGAACCTGGTAAAAGAACACCAGCGTAGCTCTGATTCACTGTCACGTTCTCCACTTCATCAGCTGCGGGATCACAGACCCGACGAAACGTCCAAGGTACACGACTTTCTGCCTTCAGTCAACCATGACGCGAGTGACACTCCAGAACACGAACGATGTGAGGAAACTGAAAGATCGTTCACGCGGTGCGGTATTTGTAGCAGTATATAGCAGGGTACGGATAGAATGCAGGACATCCTCAAGAACAATATCCCAGTGTGAAAGTGGTAGGTCAGAGCGTTTCAGGACAAGCTGAATGGCTTTCTAAACCTTTCCAACAATTCTCTGACAGATGATGCACACCGCAATGTGCTTGAAGATTTCCTCTTTCGAATAAATAATTTTGAACTCTTTTGATACAAAACAAGGGCGGTTATCAGCATGAATGGAATCTGCAGTTCCACGCAGTGCAAAAAGTTTATCGAAGACATTTGATGACACTGGCTGTTGTCGTATTCCCGCGCGGGAATGCGAAAGGAAACGTAAATATTCACCACAATCAACAAGTATTACTAAAAAGTATATTCTTGAATTAAGAGGGCTTTTGAAATCTAGATTTAAGCTTTCCACCGTTTCCCCACTGCTTTGATTTGCGGTCCTCCTTGCGGTAGGTAAAACTGAGGTTTCACTTTCGCACAGATCTTACAATTAGTTACAGCCCTTCTTACGTCAGTACTCGTGTAGCGTAGCAGCTTATTACTTCGTACAAAATACGGTACAGCATTCTTGTAACTCAAGGATGCTTTGTGCAGTTCCTGCAGTGCGCATACAGGCTGTGCAGAAGAGCGGAAAGCTTTCGTGAGGGAATCCAGTCAATGTTTTCCACTGCTGAATTTTTTTTTTTTGTGGCTTAGAACAGCGTTAGCTGTCAAGCATGAAGTTAAGAGATCGCTGGTCTGTAACCAACGTGAACATCTGTCTGGCCTGCAAGTGCGACCATTACCTAATATTCAAATGAGTTCAAGGCCTCACCTGTCAATGGAAAACTCTTGCCTGTTGCCAACGGTCAAATCTTTTCAATAAATTCATCAACCCACTTGAAATAGTTAACAAATATTCCAAGAGCCCGCCGAAGTTTATAACCGTTAGGAAGTTGAAAGTCCTTCAAAGCTCGCATCCGTTCAGGATCGGGCTCAGATGCCACTTCCCCCGACATAGCCAAGAATCTGGATTTTCCTAATTGTTTTGGTTTCGTTTCGGCACATTGCATCAAGAAACAACTTCATGTTGTCATCGTGTTCTACCTGGTCACGACCAGCAACTGTGACATTGTCCAATAAGGAAAAATGTCTTGTATGAGGTTTTCCTGTTCAATAAATTACGACATAGTTGTTTGAAAACTTTTAAATGAACTTCGCCATTGGTTTCAAATGCCGTGTTTATGAAATCAGTTCCAACGCTTTTTATTTGATGGTAACAGAGAGCTCTGCGATAATCTAACGACGAAGAGATGGTAAATTTTGAGAGTTCAATTACGATGTGTCATCAACTCCATGAAAAGGGCAGGCGTCCAGCACCGCATAAATATTTATTGTTTGAGAGTAGTCAATACGCATTAACCTTTCTTATGACGGTTTACTTGGTCTTTGACAGTAAGCATATGTGCACGCCAAGCGGTAATCTCGGTCGTATGACACCTTCACTTCACATCTTGTCAATATTGTCTTGGATAAACGACCGATCTTCTTGGCTGAAGTGTTGAGACTTAGTGGCAACAGGTTTCACACCAGGAGTTACTTTCTTGCGTTGCTGCTGCAGCCACTGCGCAAGTTTCATCGAGTGAAATGACCGGGTCTGGAGAATTTCCATCAAGTTCAAAGATTGCACATCAGTGCTGACTTTTAAAATCAAGTCCTAGAATAATGTCGCAGCAAAGAATTGCGAGAGCATTTAATGTCGCAGACGAATATTGGTTGCCTTTTACAATGATATCGGTTAATGAAACAAACCCCAAGGACTTTACTTTTACAGAAGATGATACTATTTGTACTCGATGGGAAGAACGANACAAGGTTAAGTGGAGCGTGTTTGAAATCGATGAGTTCATGTATCTTTCGAACTTCCGGAATCAATCACCGTGGNCGAGACTTTCCCATCAATAATTACGGGGACCGACGCTTATAACAGNGTTCCGGGACAAGCANCCATGGCCACGCACAAANACGGGATTACCGGGTTGGAAAAGGTCGATGGCTGATCATAAGATTTTGAAACGGATTTGGACCGACATTTCCGTGAAAATGACCCTTCTTTTGAAAGCTCGATCCAGAATCAGCTCACAATGTTCCATTAGACGTTGTCGAATTTCATGTGATGTTATTAGATGGAAGCATCAAGAACAAGGACATTATTAAAACTTCTATCTTTGAAGCCACAAGCTTTCCTTAAAATGAGCAGTTCATTGATAAAAGTTTACAGAGACTTCTCTGGTGTTTGTTTTTTCGTAACCAAAATGTGCCTTGCAAAAATCGCGTTGGGAGACTTTATGCAGACCTTCTTGAGCTAGGAGGCAGCGGCTTCGAAAGTATCACATTTTGCTATCATTTCGTAAACATCTGCACTTACTGCACTTAAGTAGGCAAAGAGTGTTCTCAACTTGTCCGGGGTATATCCACCTCACCTCTTGAGACCTCGCAACCCGCTCGCAGTTCTCGGTAAAACCGGTAAATACCGCATTTATTCAATTGTAAGCCGCGGCATATAAAGTTTTTTTTTCATCATTTTATGTGGTTTATAATCAAGGGCGGCTTATAATCAGAAGCAGCTTATATTTTTTATTTCTTTACCTTCTCGAAAGGTACAAATGACGCTCAACCTTTCCTTGGCTACGTTTTGTCGACCGAACTATATTTTCGTATTCCATTATCTTCAGCATCACGTGCACAGCTGTTACAGGAGGGATTATGATGAACAGAAAGCAGTTGTAGCGGTGTGAACATCATTACCAGTGTTGACAAAAACGCGAAATGTGCTCTTACGCGGAAGTATCTCAGAGACTGAGGTAACCTATGTTCAAGTGCGGCTTACAATCAATGGCGACTTACAATAATTTTTAACAGCATTTCTTGCGGCTTACATTCAAGGGCGGCTAACAAACGAATGAATACTGTAATCACAGCCAGCATTTCAACTGACTCGCTGGTTTGGTAGAAAACAGGTCAACATCAAACCTTATCGGTTTAAGTAATTCATTCAAACACGAAGCCATCAGGTATGATACCACTGCTTAGTTGAACTAGTACATTCGCGTAATACTTTGTTTTAAAATTTAAACAGTGTTATAACAAGATTTGCCGGAGTAAGTTGTGGGTTACAGTAGGGCGCCCTGACGCGGACGTCGGGCAGAGGGCAGTTGCCCAAGTCAAATGCTTGTTGCGCAATCGCATCACCTCAAGCAGATTTTGCTTGAAAGTGTCCTAAAATCAGAATGTCATAAAATATTTGAGAAGCAAAGTAATGCCAAAAGTGCGCATTAGAACCCATCACGCCATTGGCTCTCAACACATGCTTGACGGAACCCCTGAGTCAATGGCTGATTAGAAGCTATCTGAAACAAGAGTTAAAGCTTAGGGTTTAGAGTTAAAGCTTAGGTTTAGTTGCGTGTAATAAGTCTAACCCAAACATCTAACTCTAATCTACAGGGAAGTATAACTCTAAATCAGTGGTTCTCAAACTTTCATGATTTGCGCCTCCCTTCCAAAGACCCTCAACACTTTTGGCCCCTTGCTCATCAATAAAAATGCCTATCTTTGTTTTGAGTTTTGCAATATCGCGGCAGAGCTACCTAATAAAGGCCTCTGCTCGTGTCCCCCCGGAAAACCACTCCGTGGACCCCAAGGGGGGCCGAGAGACCCGGTTGAGAAACCCTGCTTTAAATCCTTACCCCTGATGTTAATCCTAACTCTAATCCTAATCTCTATCCAAAAAAACAATACGGCCGATTCTATACGAAATCGCCAAGATCTTTCTCTTATCACTATGAATTTACTATTGAAAGTCTAACCTCCCGTAGGTTCGACCACTAAACACCATGTGACGTGCATGCAGGTGGTTTAGTCATTATGTGCGTGCATTCAGACTCAGAGAGACGGAGATGTTATACTGTAGTAACTCGGCACCAGTAGGCTAGGCAGCAGCACACTATAGTACTCAAAGTAGCGGGCGAACGTGTTGTAGTTAGTTTTCTGTCCATGTTTCAGGTTGTGCGTTGTTAAGCTTTAACTAGAAAGTAATGTTTTTAGGTTGTAACATGTTGAAAGACGTTGCTCTGCTGAGCCTATGTAGTTAGCCTTGAGACGATGCTTCGCAACAGGTGAATTTTTTTGGTTGTTTAATGTCTAAGATCAAGTATTATATGCCAGCTGGAGCCATTTTTTCCGCTTGAAAAGTAAGATACTTATCTATTTGGATAGATAAGAGATAGAATATTACAAGTATATTTTGGTCTCTTGTAGAAGCGGCCGTATAGTTTTCTTGATGAGGTTAGAATTAGAGTTATGGCTAAAGTTGTTGAGTTATACTTAGGCCTACATTACAGTTAGATGTTTGGGTTGGACTTATTTTACCAAAACAAGCCCTGAAAGCTTTACTTCTAAACATAATCAAGAATGGTCATGCGGCGGATTCGATACGAGATTGAAAAGCATTATTATTATTATATATATATTTTTTTGCAAAAATATTTGCGGTATGCAGCACGGTGTAGTACTGAAGGTGCAGAAAAATGTGCGGTTGTTGTACAGCATGCGGACAAACATATTTTGAGCGGTGCGGTTTGCGAACAAAAGCAATGTGCCAGCGACATCTCTGATACAAACTGTGCCTGAAGAGATGCAAACAACTAATTGTAAGGTCTCTCGCAGCTTTGGTTGTAGTCCCTCACCTGCTTTACAGATGTGACATTAGCAGACTGACGACTGCATAGACTTCGTCAGCAAATGTGTCAGTAAACATCGTGAGCACCGACGGATTACTGGCCAAAGACGACAAACTGCGGACGGTGTTTCATGTATCGGAGATTTAAATGAGAAAAAAAGCAAAATGTCGCAAAGTTTATAGCTTGCTGAAGATAAACAAGCTTTTCTGAAGTTTACTTGGAACTAGATCCAGCTTTACAACTATGGTTGCCATCGGTAAAGCCAAAGTTTTTAACATTGCATGTTTACTTATTTTTAAACCTGTAACACCGGTAAATTTAGATGACACGTTTCGCAAATGAATTCATTTTTAGCCTGTTAATTTTGATTAATATCTGCCACTGTCTCATTTCAATGTTTCTGTGATCATTCGCCAAACGTGTCATCTCAATTTACCGGTGTTACAGCAGTTGTGAGTAAAATGATAACTTTGCTTAAAATTGATAAGTGATTTAGAAACGTAAGCATTCTCAGATATTTGAAAGAGTTGCGGAGCAAAACGACCTTTGGGAAGCAAAGATGATGTATTTTTTTCTTAAGATGATGCATTTTTAAAGGAAACAGCTGTGCTCAGTGTAAAATAGCGCAAGAACGGGCGAAGACTTGGCAGCTCTAACCACAGTATAAAGGCGTTATCATGCTTTTCTTTACAGGAACAGGATCTGACAGCTTCTTCCCATCAACCGTCATACCTATTCTTTCTCTATGCTCAATAACGGCGGTGGCGTTCAGTGTCTTCTGCCTCTTCTGCTTCAAGTTCCTGGGAAGTAGCGTAAGTGTGATGAGCGATTAAGGAATAAGCTGCTGTTGGAGAGTTCATGCTGGAGCAGGCTCGTAATCAGCATTTAAGGTTTGGGGGGTCAGAATACATTTTAGGGGAGAAAGATTTTTGTTTTTATTATATGTTTTAATAAAACATTTTCTGCGCACAATAAAATTTGGGAGACCAAAAATATTTGGGGGAACTACCTCCGAGTGCCCCCCGTGGCTACGGGCCTGTGCTGGAGAAATCCTGTTACAGTGGGAATGTTAAAATTGCCCAAGAAGGCCTGATCTCTCGGATTCCG
>JGI24158J21664_10000432_pt1 | contig 37597 bp, 20 predicted proteins | sample Ectturendosymbi3_FD_21664 | JGI IMG/M metagenome (IMG submission 21664) | reverse complement strand
ACAACACTGATATAGGATGATAGTTGGTGCACACATTTTCCGGCCCACTTTTATGTATGGGAGTAACTTGGGCACATTTAAAGTTCTGTGGATATATACCTTGGTTTATGCAATTGTTAAAGAGTTTTGCTAAGAATGGAGAAAAAATTTCACTGCATAATTTTAAGATTTTCATAATTTTAAGATAGACTTCTCAAGCAAACAAAGAAGTTTTTATTTCACAAAATCATCCCGCGGGCCGGATCCAACCACGCAACGGGCCGGATTTGGCCCGCGGACCGTATGTTTGACACCCCTGTTCTACAGTATATAGGGCGCAATCATTTCCAGTAGACTGAGTTTCCTATACCTTAAAGTTTATAAATGAAATTAATAACTGGTGTTTTTGTTGATTGATGCTCAGCAACAACTAACGGCAAATTAATTTTCTGATTGTTTCATATTAGTGACTAAGAACAGCACAATCGCTACGAGCCATGCGCTTTTCAGGGCCCTGCAGTCCTTTGTGTTAAACTTTTCTTTTTTGCATACATATAATTTTAAAGTACAAAAAATCGGTATTTTGCCAATTTTGCCACAAATAATTAAAGGAAGGTTTTCAATTGAATACTTTTACACAAGACTACTGTGAATTGAAAATTAAAGGAGTTTACAGTCATTTGCAAAAACATGGGACTACTCTTAAACAATGAGGCCAAATTACAGGAATTATCAGATATTGCTCGATTTTATTGTTATGAATGGCATTATTTTTCATATTTTTACACCACATTGACCTGTTCTATAAGTTGCGTGACCTTCACCTTCTCGGCGTCTATTCACTAGTCATTGAGCAGCCAGTGTAGACCATCCGCTATTTGGAAGCTCTACTATAGACCAGTTAGGCCACCCTACTAAGCAGTTAAGTTTCCATTGTAAGCACCGATTTCGTAATTACCCACTACCTTGCTGTTATAGCATATTCCTTTGTTTTTGCGGTTATTTACATAACTTAATGAGTAGCCTAATTGACATTTTCCATTGTAGTTGCAGATAGCAATGAGCACTAATAGGGCCAGAGACTTTGGACGTAAGCCGTCAGTATGCATCTGGAAATACAAAGCGAAAAATTAAAGGAAGGAAAAGAATACAAGCCAACTCATGCTATCCAAAACGCGCAAGTCGACAGCGTATTTTGATGTTCAAACTCAAGAAGATGCTGCTGCTGTAGAAGTTGTTGTACGAAACATAGAAATGCTACAAGCCCTACTAGTGTTTTGGGCGAATGATAGATCAGCAACCAGGTTCTACTGAACATGAAAGAACAAGTGAAGAGAAAAGAACTCCAGTAACATCGATGAAAGGCCATACCATCTCTAGTGCAGTGGTTTTCAACCTTTGGTGGCAAGCTTTCTTGAAGGGACTGCAAATAGGGATAGGCAAGCTCTTAAGTTACGCCTGCTAGAACTTTGCGATTGGACTATGAAAGTCTTGGAGTGACATCTTTATGTAGGTTATATGGGGTTGCTATAATGGGTGGCGGTACAAAAAGGTCGAAAACCACTGGTCTGGAGCGCTGGTCCTCAAACTGTGCTTCGCGACCCCTGATGCGGCGTTTTAATTTTCCAAGGGTGTCTCACAAAAGTGAATTCAGTGCAGTTTTATTCACTAAGCTAATAACAATCGGAGTTTTATAACTTCACCAAAGAGCAGTTACTGTTAAGGTCCAGTCATGCTTACAGTAGAGAGCCTATTTACTGTCTCGTTATTACGTATAATTTTAGTTATTCTCTACTAATAAACGTGTTGCACGTTTTAATTTACATTGCTTCAGACAAATGAAGGCTACAGTAATCAGTTATAAAAATAATCTGCTTGCTGATTGCTTAGCTCAGAACAAATTTGTATTTAAATTTGCTTAATTTTGTGATACATTTGCTAGATTGAATAAACTCAATATTACAAAGTAAGAGCCGCATAAAAGCACGCGTGACATATCAGATAAAATTACGGCGTTCATTAAAAAGCTATCGTTGAAGAAGGAAGATACTGGAAACGTGTCGGGAAGTTCTCAGTGCTTTACTTTCTTGTCTAATTAGCTTGAAAATACATGTATGGCACTGTCATCAAATTTACGAAGTATATTTTTGCAACATCCACCTAAGCTCGAGTAGAATTTTTCCTCAGTACTTTGCGGGGAAATTATCAAGCTATGAATGGACTCGCGATTCTTTCGTCTAACCTACCCCNTCGTCCTTATAATGAACAATAAAAAAGAAAACTATATTGCCCTTACCTGATAATTCCCTGAAAAGAGAGTATACTTCAGAAACCCGAGAAATTCTTGGATTTCATTGAATGACGAATACCCAGCTTTGGCGAAAAAAGCGTTACGGACGGTTATTCGTTTCGCTTATTCGGATTTGTGCGAAGCACAAATCTGCCATGGTTGTGATTAAAATCAAATATCGATCACGAATAAACCTTGAGAAGGAAAGTGGGATGATAGGTCCACAAATTCTTCCAAGATTCGACGAAGTTTGTAAAAATAAGCAAAACCACACATCTCATTATTGATGCATATTTTTTTGTTGTTTCATCAACAAATAAAACTTTGATTATATGTGTGTATATTTATCAAATTCTTATTGCTGGTGCGTCGTAAATCCAGCATACTTTTCCAAAGGCGTCGCAAGGAAAAAAGTTTGAGAACCACTGATCTAGAGGATTGTGATTGTGATTACCGGAAAGCCATGAGCCAAGGGAAGTGATGAATGTCAACATGCTGATAANTATATAATGGATATAGCAGTGGTTCCCAACCAGGGATAGTCGCACCNCCTGGTGGTTCGAGATATCATTCCAGGAGGTGCAAGAAGCGTTTGTCTTTATGACAGAAAAAAATTAATATATTTATTACTCTCCTGCGGATTTTTGTTTTCTTTTGCAATAGATTATAAACATAAACGTGAGGTGCGTTCAGACCTATGTGTTATGATATTAATTATTCACGTGAACAAAACTGCAATCTAGTTTTCTTATTTACGAAGTCGTAGTAGTTTTTGCTCCAATGAACTGGATATTGGGATTGTTTTTTATGACGTAGTAATTACTATTCTGCACAATGAGCCAGTGGCGTAGCAAGGGGGTGCGGGCGGGCGGCACCTTCTGGGGGGCGGCACTTTGTTGGTAAACATTACATTTTTAAAGGAGTTTAAAATTTCTAACTCTTCTTTATTACTTTTAAATACAGTTTTAAACGGTCTAACTCTTTTCAGTTTTTGTGTTTAAAAGCTCTAGACTGGTAGGCTAGCCTAAAAAAACACATCTGGCTGTGGAGTGAGCAAACTGATGAAATGCTTACTCAAAAATCTGGGTCAAAGCCAATGTGCTAAATTACCCTGGTCTTTGTCTTGAAATCAGGGTTTTTTGACACACTTACTTGGGGAACAATTGCGCCCCAGTCATTACACGTCCCTCTCCAGACAAAGCCGTTTCCCCCATCCCAGTCAAAAGTCCTTTGAACAAAGGAAAGAGATGACATTTGACCGCAGATTAGCAAACATTACTGATCCTGTACTGGTGTTTCGAGGGTCAGATTGCCCCTTCTCTGAAAATCTGATGAAAAAGGCCCTGCATGAATTCACGGCTAATAGTCAAGGATAGCTTAATCCTTTTTCTCCTATGCTGTTGGTTCCTTAGCAACGCCCCAACGGCACATCATAACATCACGTGACACCTAGGCATTGGCGACGAATGATACGTTTGGGGCGTCGATGGATAGTCCGCCTCTCAATCGGATGGTTGGGTGTTCGATCCACGGCCATTGAGTGAATCGCCTTAGCGCTCTTTGGGAAGAGTGTTCACCCCAATCGCCCCAGAAAGAAACATAGTTCAGGCATTGGCTTACCGCTGCTTGCCGTCACCAAAATTGAAAAAGACATTTCTTTGGCACATCTCATACTTTTTTTTTAATGTTCAACGAGATATTTCCAATATGTGCCATAAGCTGTAGCCTGGTCATTAAGTGGTGTCATCAACATTAAGTTTCGGCAGTTGAAGTGAAGAACTCTGCAAAGGCAACAGTGCTCAGTTTTAATGCAACTGCTGTTTTTCTGCATGACGTAATAATGTCGGAAAATGACGTTCTTGAAGCGGGTAGAGCAGTTGATGTGTTTGCGTGGCTAACTTAGTGCTCAGATTGTAAGTTTGAACTGCAAGTAGAATGAATCAGAGCCAACCGGTAGGCAGTCGAGTTTCGTAGAAGTCCCTCTTGTTCAACGGTATACTAACATTTGCAGTCATAGAAAAAATCATTTCAACAAGAAAAGCTTAGAAAAGGTGGTGCTCTCATTCTGATGAATTTGGCATGGTTTGGTACGACAGTTTTTTAAGTAGATGTCTTTTGGTAACCAGTTCCGTCGCCACAGGGGTTTGGTGGGCTTGACCTCTACCAAACAAATTTCCGAGCCCCCCAAATCTATGAAACACTACAAATCAGTGGATTTTTGTCAAATTTAGAATTTCAAACCCCCTGCACACACGTAAAGCCTCCCTATTTAAGACCTTCCGGCGACGGTTCTGTTGGTATCGGACGAAGGCAAGGAATAACACTGTACACGTGTAATTGCAAGAAGCCCAGGGATGTACTGCTAAAAAGAGGGTGTGGGAACGGCGTTCCCCACGGCGGGGTGTGGAACGCCGTTCCCACACCAAATAAAAAGGAAGACTGCACCAAGTAATTCGAATAAAGCGAGCATTCGCCTACAAGAATTTCCACACTGGATCCTCCTGTTTCACTGCTGACTTTTGTCTAGCAGTGCGAATCTGCTTGTCATGGTCACCTCTGTGAAATCGCAGCCATGTTGTAATGTATAGTGTAAAAAGATGTGGGAACGCCGTTTCCACCCCACTACACCCCTGAAAAAGCCCAACAGCTGGACCAAGTCTGCACCTCACGATAAAGGCTGCAAGTCAGCATTTCTCACCCAGAGCCAGTTGTAAGCTTATTTGACCTATCTTATCAAAATGGGTCCAGCCCCTGCGGGGGGGTAGCCTACAGCAAAGGGGGGGTAGCCTACAGCACCTATAGAAAGCCGACAGAGTTAACGTTTGAAGCCTTTTAAATATACTAAGAGAATCAAACCACTGTTGAAACGTGACCTTTACATCACTGAAATCATATTATGAAATTAATATTGTAGCCTGCTATATGCAGTATATACACTTTTTTAGTTTTAGACAGGAATACTACTCGAAATAACATACTTAAATGTTTACATCTGCAAAGTAGGTATGCCGCCAACACATCCCATGATTTTTTCGTTCGATCCCCTGGAATGAGTAAACCATTAAAAAAACAAGCAGTGGGCTTACTGGAGACTGAAAACCAACAGGGAAGAACATTTTACGAAACATGTTGGGTCCGTATATGCATAAGTAAATAAAGTAAAAAAAAATTATTTCTCATATATGCTGAGGAAGGTGGCGACAAGCAGAAAAAAGTAAGACTCATAATCGACAATGAAAAACAAGACCCATTTCAGTTTGTGAGTGTTTGATTGTGATCTTCAAAATGGTTTATTAATCTTTATATCTTTAAATAAGCACGAAACCTGATCTTCTTTCATTTTAAATTCTTTTAAGCAAATTTGAGAGGTGGAAAGGGCGGCACTTATATGTTTGGCCCCGGGCGGCACTTAGCCTCGCTACGCCACTGGCCTGAGCGTATTATATATTCGAGTGGGTTCCGCTTTACATCATTCTTGGCATGGATTTCTGAGGTGAAGTGAACGTAAAAAGCAAAGGAGTCGTGTGCAATAAATGCACTGCCTTTCACATTGGAATGAAGTATTGTCCCTGTGAAAGTGTTTTGTTAACTTNNAGAGGTGTGCAGATCTGCTTTACGTAATTGCGAGTGACGATATAATAGAAACTTCTCTGATTTCTGATTATCATCATAATCCNTATTGCTGGCGCGTCGCAATTCCAGCAAACTTTTCCAAAGGCGTCGCATTTTGAGCCATAATTTTGGCTCCAGATATGCTGGAAAGCCAATCAAGGGCTCTAAAGACTGGGATCATAACCTAGTTTCCAAAAAAACTTGACCCAAAAATGGCTCGTTGGGTTGGCGTCCAGGGCCAGGTAAACTTGGCCAAAATGGCGAAAACATGCTCCCATTATGACGTCACCCACAGAAAATCCCAAACCCGAAACGAACAAAATTTTTTTAAATCTAAACTAAAAGACTCGCCAAATCCATAGAGGGTTTGAACAGCTCTCTGGCTCAATCGTCTGGCGAGTTATGATGTTGCAAAACTTTGCCAAAAAGTGGAGCCTGCGGGGCTAAAGTGTCACATACTGTTTTCTATTGGAAATGTATGACTGTATTAGTAAAAAGCATTTCCTTGTACTCCGTAGTGCTCACGTTTTGTCAGTAATATGGAGTGATTCACTAAGTCGAAGGCTTTTGTAAGGTCAAAGTAAATCGCACAAGATAAAAGTTATTTATCGAGGTTTTAGAAAATGTTTTCGTATATATTCGTAACGGCCAAGGATCTGGAATGGTTCGTGCGAAAACCGTCTTGTTGCTGACTCAGCAAATTGTTTTTGGTAAAATAATAATTCCGTCTTTCGTACAACGCGTTTTCAAATATTTTGGCAGGTGTGTTAGCATTGATATCAATCCATAGTTAATGGGAATTTCGCTATCTCCAGACTTAAAAATTGGTACTGCTTTAGAAATGTTAAGGTTGTCCGGAAAGACGCCAAATTACCCGCATTCGTTCATATCAGAGAAGAGGTGATAGTAACCATTTTGACAATTTCAAAGCGTGCACCGGCATGTCATCATATCCACATGACGTGTTTGGGTTTATTCCATTAGTAAGTGAGAATATTACCTCGGGGTGTTTGGTGAAAAAACAGAATTCACTTGGCGTGGTAGACGATTTTTATACTTGCATCAGTGGTCTTAGATGGGTCTGTGAAGGTGAAATTAGCCTGTGCCGAAGTGACAAAACTATGATTTAATGCGTCTACAGTTAATTTTGCAGATAAGCAAACACGCCCGTCAACATTTAATCTTTGCGAGAATCTAAAAGGTTTGCCTTAGCCAAAAATTGCCTTAAGTAACGTCCACATTTATTTTTAGTCAAAAAGTATTTATGCTTACGTCAGAAAACTAGCATGTTGTTTTTGAGACGATTCGGATTTTTCTTAATCCATTTTCAATCGGCAATGAAGCCGCTTTAGACAAGGCAACAAATTCATAACCAAAAGACCGTGACGTAACGAAGTGAATATTTTTTCTTGCTGCATGCATAATACCATTTTTTCCTGCTGCATGCATGTTACCTGTTTTGTCTTGCTGCACGTACAGTATGTTGTTTTAGTTTCGGAGCTGTAAAGAAGAGTAAATAATATGCAAGCCTTGCAGAAGTTTAATGGATAGTGTAAGGTGTGGATTGCAGCATGCTCTGGAACTGAGTCGACTGAGGTTGGTGGCTGCTTCTAAGATTCGGAGCTGAAATTCTTTATCAAAAGGGCAGCAGATGGACATAAAAGAACTTATGTGGCACAAAATGTCGACTTTTCAGAGCCTTGTCCCCTCACAGTGATATCTGCATGAGACGTATCAATGCACTTCAGCTGGTGCATGACAAGGGTCTTTATGCTACTCTGTGTGGAAAAGCCTTCCCGCTACGGTACAGGATATTCACTTTGGAAAAATCTAAAGCAATCCCGGGCAAAGGTTTGATTCGCTGAGTCGCCCAGTCATTAGTAGGTTGCACTTCGCACCTCACAGGAAGCCCCGAGGAAATGCGTGGCCAATACAGTGCGTTGGTCTCAGGTTCAGACGTACGGGCAGTCAGAACAGAGAAATACATTCCCCACCTGCCTATCGGTCCCCCGCATCTAGACCGACCTCGTGCATATGAGGGGAAGAAAACCAAACAGCACACCACATTATTTATCATTGCGAAGCCCTCCTGCCACCAAACGCCCTTGACGACTTAGTGTCTACCGGCCCAGAGGGTGTTTGTTGGTTGGACCGACTTTTAGGGATCGCTTGAGGGTCGCTGCTCATACGAAAGAAGAGCTGAATCTGCCCTTTCATTACTTGATCCGTAGCTTGAGCACTGTGAGGGGTTACTTCTTCGAGCCAGAAGGGGCCTGGGAATAATGATGTCTTATAGGTTTTCGAGTTTCCCAAAAACTGCACAACTCTCGGACTGCAACCCCATCACCGGCTGCTGTACAGCAGCAGTCAGTAGAATGTGTAGTATTTTCCTCAAAAGAACCTGAACCAGGAAATCGATTGTTTCCTTCAAAGCAGCAACTTGCTTTGTTTCCAGTTCTTGGTCCAACCTCCAGCGTAATCGACTTTCTTAAAGTAGAGACATCAGCATAGGCGTAGGAGACGGCGGGCGAAGGGCTGCACTCCCAGCTATATTTTGCTTTTTGGCAGAAATCATTTCAACCACGAAAAACAAGTTCGTATCGAAATTGTAATCGTTTTGAAAAATATACTTTGTCAAATTTACTTTTATTGCATTACATGTGTCTTTTTATTACTTAGAGAAGTTAAAGTGTAAAAAAATTTGAAAAATCTGCTTTACGCTGTATCTCCCCTACAATGAGAAGCAAGGTCTCTACTATAGCCTTGGTCATGACCATCAGTTACACCGTGTTTTACGCAGAGCCGCAAGCCGGGCGGGGCTTTCACTACCTATGACGTAAATAGACAAAACAATACTTCCTGGTTCTTTTGCCAATAAAGCAATAACATGTATGCAACTAAATTTTCTGAATATTTTAAAGAGACTTGAACAAACACCGGGACCAAACTGCGCTGTACTTTCTTTTGAGTTGAAATTTCTGAGTTCAAAATTTTGTAATTGCTTGACAGGCAGAGTACCTGCATTCGTGTGGAATGACGACACTGGCTTTCTCTAAAAGCTTGTTGCACTGGTCAAAAGCCATCAAGCAAAACACGTCCCGTGTTGTCGAGGTCGATATAAAACAGATTTCTGAACCAAAAATAGCGAACTTTTTAAAGTAGATATCTGGTAAACCGCAGGTTTTATCTGCTAGGTCTGGCAAAGGGCTGCGGTGACCCTGTGACTCTGATGAGCCACCGCAGGGTGTGCAATGGCTCATCAACATCACGGCCCTGGCGTAGGCAAGCGATGTTAATTTTTTAAACGCGACTTTTTTGTGTCAAACTGTGCTGCAAAACTGAGCTGCATTACTATTATACGACGACATGACGGTATGCAATGCAGTTGAAAAGAGAAACACTGACACGAGGACACTGATGAGCCAAAGCGTAAAATATTTTTTTCAACATTGAAACAGTACAATTTTTCAACACAACTTTTTTCAACAAATAAATTGTTTTAACAACAACAAAATTATAAAAAGCACAAGCGTTGCTTGGGATGACACTGATGAGCAACCATACAGCTACTGTATACGTATGCGCACCGATTGCGAGCTTTTCTTGAGAAATACAGTGTAAGAAATGTCCTTGAACTGCTGATTGTTTCATGTTCCAGTTCACTGCAGTTCCAGCATTACAAATGACATAAACTTTTCGCGCACGTAACTAACACGTCATTTTCAATCACTAACGTAAAATATCCTCAATCAATGAAAACATAATTTTGTTTAAACCCAAAATGCGGAAAACTTTGACTCGATGGAAAAGCTAAAATATAAATGAAACAAATCTTAAAAAGTCAAAGGACACCCACCCGCAATTCGCTTCAAAAATATTGTGTTATTTCATAACATGTTCGAGAATCTCTGCTCTGACTTTCATAGCGCAGTATCAAGATAGTGTTAAAGAAAATCGCTCATACACGTATCCATTTGCTATGAAGATTTTTGTTGTTGTTGATTTATTGTCAGTAAATAAAATATGTTTTTCAATGCTGACTGAGAGCTATGCTACTTATTCTGAAACAATATGACAAACAATACTTCGTACATACCTTTAAGTAGCTCGAACTCTCGTATAGGCCTTTTCCACTCACAGGTTCGTCACGTTTATTCAAACCAAATCCAGTATTTTCATCACCGCTACTGCCCAATCAACTAGCCTAGACTGTTATGAAAATTTAAAAAAGATTCTCTGAGCTGTTATCATCACAACATTTCCTGACTCCTTGATTTGGGTATATGGCAGGCATAGCACGTGCCATGGGAGCAACGTTGAGGGGGACGCAAAAATTGCTTGGCAAAAATTAAAATTTTCATTTACAATTTCTTGAACCTCTATTTTGCGCCCCATACAACCATAAACTGCAAGGCTGCATCAACAAAACGTGGGCGCGCCCATATCTAATGTGCTAAGGGAGTGTTGCGGCAGCACCACCGAGCATTACGACAAAATTGCGGTGTTGTTTGTGGCAAAACAGGACAGTCAGACATTGTGACGGAACATGAACACTCGCATGCCATATCTGCAAGACATCGTCCTCAGGGTCGCCAATTTAGCGGATTTTCGGCTAGATCTAGCGGATTTTAATCCTGTCTAGCTCCAAAATAATTAGTCTACCGGCCTTATTCCACTACATTGTAGCGGATAATTGGTCTACCGGCCTAAACAATTGGTCTTGTTCGAGCGGATTCTAGCGGAATTTTGCAATTTTTCTAGCTTGAAAGGGCTGTTTAGACTTGGCAACCCTGATCGTCCTTCTCACTCTATACGAAAGATCAAGTCACTCCGTACTGCTTCATTTCAGGCAAGAAGATATTAGTCAGCATCTGTTGAGACGAAGTCCGCGGCTGTGAGAATCTGACTGTGATGCAAATAACTGGTGTTGAGGTCATGTACAGATTTACAAATTACTTAAACTGCTGCGGACTGCGGTCCACTCCGACTTTACGAAACTTCTTCGATGGCCACTAGTGTCCGATAAATAGGCTGCACCCAATGCCCCAGTCCAGAGACTAAGGTAGAGAACATTAGTTAGTACTCGAAAATCAGCGGTTAGTATTGTTACCGTACCAGTTGTGCAAAAAAATATAATTAAAGAAGTGATTTTTTACTCGTGTCTAGAGTTAACCTTTTCTGTATAAATTTGGCTTTCTGTTCGATATCCAAGGCCTTTTTACGGTCCTGACTGTGAATAACTAAAATCTATGTGCGACAATTTTGGAACTGTGTACAGTTCATATGTAGATGTCAAGCAATTATACGAGAATATTCTAGATTGCAAAATGCTAGTTTCAAGCCGTGCAACTGAAAATGACCAGGTCCTGAAGTCCTCTTGACATTCTTCGAATTGCTTTGCAAATAATTGCTGACGATAGCAGTATCTATTGCAAAGCTGCGAGCGATCTTTCAGTGCACTGAAACTGGTGCTTTCATACTTCCGAGCCTCAAGGACTAAGAATAAGTCAGGACAGATTGTGTGATCTAGCTTTGATTTATGTAGAAAGGGACATTTTGTGTAAATAAACATGGAAAGTCTGGATATATTAATGTTTCGGTGGAATTGTGCTTTTCGAACACAATTAGTACATGATTTGCATTAAACAGTTATTGTACAATCCAAATTAAATGTGCTTCTTTTAAAAAGAAATTGTAGTTTGCACTTGCAATAGGTTGTTTGATTTTTTAAAGATATGTACTTTTGTCAGGCAACACTATGTAGGCCTATAAATTACGATAACGTTATTATTTCAACGTTTTGCTATTCTTTATAATAAAAATAAATGAGTATAGAAGTATGGTCCTTATGGATAACTTATATTTTATATGCTGAAAAGTTAAAAGCAAAAATAAAAACAAATATTTTCCGTTTAAAAACATATATTTTCTTCACAGTTCAACTTTTGTAAAAATTGTGCCTATATCCAAGATTGAAATTATTACAAAGGGCGCACATTTAAACTCTGCCATGGGCGCCATTTTGCATAGATACGCCACTGGATCACAACGTCCCTACTATTTCTAGGCGCTTTTTGACCAGCGAAAGTGGCCAATCTATCAAACTCACTTCCGTCTCCTGGTGAATTTAATCTGCTCACAGTTTTTTGCTGCCACCGCCATACAGCGGTCAGCGACCGGAAGTTTTTAAAAGCTTGCGTTAAGGTCTCTGTTGAATAATTTAGACAATGCTATTCATCAACATCGGATCGTATGCGTGGTGTCCCTTGGGGCACTGCGCGTAGTGAGAATCAGATTCACGAGGGCCGCCCTGTGGTACGGTCCTGGGCAAGGTGGGGCCTATTCCTGGTTAATGCCCAGCTTATCGAGGTCATTAGTGACTACGTCAACTCAGCAAGGATGCGGGGCTCCGCAAGGCCGTATCCACCCGGGCCATAAGGGATCAAAGTCATGGACAATGCGGAAAATGTGTTGCGGTGGCGTGCGAGGGGCATGTTGGTAACAACGAACTCGCCGACGAGCTGTGAGACATGACGCGGGGGTTGATGCGTGGGGGTTCGTATCGCTGCGATGGAGGTAAACTCCATCTAATGGATAGCCCTGATGTCGAATCCGTCCAACGGAGAGGAGAGATTCTTGGTGATGGGCCAGGTCTCAGCGCCATTTCAGTAACACAAACAGCGCAGCTGAAATGCATATAAGCAACTGTTTGCTGCAGGAAAGGGCTTGGGGGCGTCGCAGCGTGTTGCGAAGAGTGTGCATCACACTTGATGCTTATGCCCGTTTTCGATCGATTTCCGGCTTTAATTCGTCACTGTTTGTTACTGTCAAGCCCAGGCAGACGGATGAGGAGACGACGCCTACCGAGTTAAAGCCGATAACCAGTAAAAGAGGGTGAGGGCGTTGGCCTGCATGCATCAACTTGGTATCGTCCGAGCTTACCTTTAGTCCTAGTTTGCGTGATTCGCTGTCATGAATTGTGAGATATGAAGTGAGGTCATTGGATGTAGGAGAACAGGATGGTGTCATTGACATATTCGAGATCTCCAATCTCCATGACGGGAGTTTCTAAAGGAAACCAGGGTTGCCAGATGAAAATTTCAAGCCAAACAGTGCTAAAAAACACCAACCCGATTGTTAAATGACTGTTGCGATCGGAAAGCCCGAGCGGCAAGTGTGCGAATATTCACATTGTGGCAGCAGGCAACAATAGCGATCACTCAACGGGATCATTCTATTATTGCTTGTTCGCGCCACATATATACTGTGCGGGTGTGATTTCACCCATATATATATATATATATATATGGGTGGGTTAACATCAGAACGTATAGCTAATATACCATTTGTCACAAAATTTTGCAAAAGTGTTGTCGAAAAAATGGAATAGTAAAATCTTTTGCAGCGTAAACAATCCAAGAAAAAGCCAAAAGACCAAATGACTTTTTTGAGGTTGATCAACTTGAGACAAGGCAAGAAAAAAGCCAAAAGGCCGAATGAAAATGTTTGGCCATTCAACTAGAAAAAAGTTCAGATTTCTGAAATTTGGCCAAAAAAGGGCCACCCTGGCAACCCTGAAGAAAACTGCTGGAATTTGCGCCCTGGCCCGAGTCATCAGATCATCAGTGACGCAGTTGAAGAGATCGGGAACTGCCTCGCAGCCGCACTGAGAGCTTGTCGTTTATACGAACGCAGCTTGGAGAACCTCCACACAGCTTCTTGAAAGATCTTATATTTTCTACAGAAGTTACACCGACTTTCGTCAGGATTGCGCAGTGCTTATGTCGAATCCTGATGTGCGATCCACGGAATCGAAGACAGCGTTCAGATCGATCAAGGCAACGCAGAGATGACGTGTGTTGCGAAGCTTCCGAGTTTTGTCAACGATGAGACGTAAAATCTGGTCGAGGGTGGAGCGGCTTGGCATGAAAGTCAGCTTGCTGTGGAGGCGGTCACCTTTACGCTTCCAGAATGTTAGAATTGCCATTCCATGAGACCAGTCATCTGGCAGCTTTTCTCAAATCGAGGCCGCATTAATATGAATTAGCCACATGAGGATTGTTTTGCAACCGGCTTTTAGCGTTTCGGAAGGGATTCTGCAAATGCCAGCGGCTCAGTTGTTTTTCAACATCCTCCGGACATTTTTTATATCATCTAAGCAGTGGTTCTCCAACGCCGTCCCGAGAGCCGCATGCGGCTCCCTAGCACCCTTGGTGTTGCTCTCAGCAATCTTTCAATAAAACCTCTGGTAGTTTGTGTAACAGACTTCGTTCTGCAATAAAACAAAACGCGTCAATTGACTTGTGTTAAAGTTTTTTAGTGCGGCTCTCTAACATAGTCGTATGTCAGGATTTGACTCCCTTCTGCGAAAAGATTGAGAACCACTGATCTACAGTCACTGGTGCTGTTTACCAATCTAGAGATGGTTGAGCCGCCTGTGAGGGTTCATCCAGCACCGATTCGAGACTCACTGGAGGGTGGTGGAGCAGTTTATTGAAATGTTATTTCCACCTCAAGTGTCGTCCTCGCTGCTGATGAGCTGTCCGTCATGGTCTTAATTGACTGATGGGGTCTTTACGCAGCGCTTAAAACACTTGGAAGGAATTATTACTTTTAAATGCCAGCTCCAAGTCTTCGCCTGGGCGGTCCAACATTTCTGTCGATCTTTACAGATGGCAGCGTTATCTCTGCGGTTGATGTGCGGTATTCAGACAATTCTATTACAACTGAGAAATTCGAGCAAGCAAAAATGTCTTCATTAATTGAATTTGCTTTGCATAATAGCCAGCGATTTATCACTTTGTTTTAGGTTTCATCCCTTTTCATCAATAATTAATACCATTATATCTCAGATTTCGTAATCTGAATCCAGCCATTCCAGAAAATGCAACAGCATGCAGGAGTTTTGTGCACGACACATAGTGCTGTCGTGAAACCTGCAATGTTTCTGTTTGATTAACTCGGGTTTATCTTTTTCTTTTTTGAATAAGTATATCCCAGCATTGCCAGCGTTTCAACGGACCATGCCCACGACCTTTAGCTGACATAAAGTTTCTGAATTTCAGTTTAACAAATAAAATGTAGGTTTCAGTTCGGTGTTGGAATACCCAATGCGAATTTTTGTGGCTTTGAAATTCATATCATTTAACAAGCTTTATTAGCATTCACATCACCATCACGCCTTAACGGAAAAGTTTTTAAAAGGGAAAATTCGACAATGCTTGCAGCAAATTGGTGAAAAATATTACCAGCAAACTATGTTTTTTCAGATATAGTGTGTGAGCTGTAAACATAAATTTGGAACTAATACGCCTGTTGTTGGGAAAATTGCAAAACCTGCAAGTAAAATGTAAAACTAATTCAGAAGTGTGTTGCAGTAGTAGTTCTTGCATATCTGCATTCCGATGCGTGACGTCAAAGAAGTTCAGCCGTTTACAACATTCGAGTGAAATTCAACGATTTCAACTTATTTTAACTTAATTCAATTTCATGCCTTCGTATGTAGAACTTTATCCACTCTTGCAATAAGACCGCAAAACGTTCTTATGTCATTGAGGTGACTCAATCACATATCTCTATCTATTTATGTTGTCTGCAACCTCTCAGCTCCTGTACTTTCAGAAATTGCCAGTTACAAGAAAACTACTTTTCAGAAACGCAGAAATGTTTTGCTGTCATTTCAATAATTTTACCGAATACTTTGATCAAATTTAAAGGTGAAATGAAAAACCTATAGTTGATATAATTAAAAAAAGTCAGTTTATAAACACACGTGAGCGACCGCACTGCCATCTGCATCGGGTAGGTCTCCATCCGAATGGTTTATGTGACGACTGTAACTCATCAGTAGAGACAGTTGAATGTTTCATTAGAGCAAGGTTTCTCAATCTGTGGGCCACGGAGAAGTTTTTAATGGGCCACAGCCTTGTATCGTTGAAATTGAGTGCGTTTAGCGAGATAAACCTCGGAAACAGCGCTCTTGCTGCCATGTAAACAAAATCTAGAACCACTGTCTGAGGAAAGAAATCCTTTCTCAGCACAGAATCAATCTAGAACCAGGCTTAATGTGGAAGAAGACTTGATCTATGCATTATGATGCATTGAGCCTCGAATATCTTTGCTTTCTAACAACATACAGCCTCAGCCTTCGCATTGATTGTAGAACACGTTGCATTATTAAATGTTTTTACAGCAGTTGTTTTTATTTCTTCTCTGTGCATGTGCAACAGTTGTCGCATTGGAGAAGTTGTATATTCGGTGGGCCGTGGACTCTCGGTTTGTTTATTAATTGGGCCACATGGTTGAAAAGGTTGAGAGCCCCTGCATTAGAGCACACAAAGCAAACCGGCAGAAAAACACAAACAGACAAGAAAATAAACCAGCCATGACCCAAAAATATGATATCGTGTTGTTAGAAACAAGTACCTTAGTTAAGAGTTGTTTATCGGCTAACACTTTTTATGCTTGAAAAACGACTACACTACTCAGCGTTAAACGTAAACATGTAGTCAGGAAGCATGACGTCACTTATCCCGCGAGGTGAGGCCTTGACATTAATCCGAACGTGTTTCTAAGCTCGATGGCTTCGCTGTGACTGACAGGGGAGCCACGGATTGTAAAGAGAAGTGACTAAGGGATCATTTGGTTCTCTTTTAATTTACAGAGAGCTTATAAGTGTCATTGACAATGAGAAAAGCCTCTCGATGACAAGTCGCAGCTGATGCCGACCGACTTCAGATTCAAATGACATGCATGAGGTTATGTTCAGGGTTCTGACTTGATCATTCTGCAGTTTCAGGCTTCACAGAAAAAATACAAGTTATTTTATTGCAGGCCACAGCGATGCATCCCCGAAATTGCAAAACGTTTCAGCGCCCAAATACCGTATTGGCCAAACTGCAAAACGTTTAGAAATAAGAAGCTTGTGCTTTTCAGTTGGAAAAGCCTGCCACTATCTTCAGAGCACTTCCAATTCGTAGCACAAAGCAGATTGTTTGAGTTTGCTGTACTGGAAATATCAGTCAATTGTTTGAAAAAAGATTCTGCATAACCTTTGGTTATGTTGCCCCAGCGCTTCGAAACACTTGGATAGTCCTGTTTTCCTGGGCAACGAACTTTGTAGAGGTACTGACCGATTTCGTTCTGATAAAGTTTCAACAGCATATTCGTGAAGTTACACGGCTTAATTGGTCTGTGGCTAAAAAAGAAATCTTTACGCTTAAAACGTTCGTCAGGTCACAAACTGAAATATTACCCAACTTGCATAAGGCTTGTAGTGTTGTTCTTTCTTTACAACAGTTGACAATCTTTCCTGTCCTGAATACACGTCAGGGGAACATGACTCCTCGTGCGTGATGAACGACACGTCAGTCGCACCAGAGATTCAATCAATCATTCGGAACATTCAGAAGGACACAATACTTGCGTGAAGAAGTAACTTTGAAGTGCGAATGCACCAGCTGTCATCCAGCAGGAGAATTTGCTTAGACATGAGAATTTTGCTGTTCTTCTGCACATATGTTAAGATTCACCAAGGAATATCAGCGTTCTGAGAAAGCATTAGCTTATTGGAGCAAAGCAGATATTTTTACCAGAGCGCACTAGAACACACCAAAGCGCACTAGCACTAGGACACACCTGAACGCAGTAAAATACACCAGAGCGCATTAGAAATCACAGTTCAAGAGATTTGACTGAAGATTGTCAATGTTGTGGAGCAATGATCTACACCCAGTGATACCAATTTTTCAGTGAAGAAACGCTTGCTTGTGCTACGCCCGATAACCCGGTTAAAACAAGCAACGACGAAGTAATGGGTTATGCCCAGAGCTTTGAATTGCTTGATGTTGTACGAGCTATGCTTCAACGTTATATGCAGAACTCAGTCAGTCGTAACATCTGTTTGAAACTGCCACCAACACTATTTTCTTCTCCCATAATATTTCATCACAGCTTGGCATAATTGAAAAAAACATAAAAAATACAGTTTTGTTGTAAAAAACTTTGACAGTATGTTGAAGTTCTTTAATTGATTTTCTTCATTTTGAGATGTTTGATCTCGTTCCTGTCATCTTCTGAGTTTCTTCGAAATTCAAAGGATGCTTAAGACGCACGCAGTGGATTTAGATTAGCTATAAAAAAGTAAGCATATAAAGCAATGTTTTTCATGAGATTTTTCTGCAAAGAGTTAAAACGAAAACGATCCTGCGGTGCCTGTGTTGCGCCGAGTGGTCATGGTCTCTAGTTGAACAGGTCGTCGTTTGTTGAGCATACAATAGTGATTTGGAAAAGAGACAAAAAATTTCTAAATAAAAGAAAAAATTAGGTCAACCAGCTATTCGGAACAAATGTTGTATGAAGCATTTCACAAGGTCGATTTTGTAACATTAAAAATTCATGAAGCACGTGATCTTGGACAATAAAGATTGCGAGTAAAAGCATCAGGCCAAGCCTTGTGCAGTTACAGTGGTTGGCAATCAACAAATGTGTCCAGATAGACAGCAAAGGTACAGTAGCAACATGCCTTCATAGCGGTATAACAAATCCAAAGCTTTGATAAGATTTCGTGGAGCAGTTGGATAAACCTGGTAAATCGAAGGCGTGCTTAAAAAATGATATCAAAATTATTTCTGACAATCAAGGTTGGAAAATCTTGACAACTTAGTAATAAGAATATATAACTTACTGATAAATCTCTTCCCAAACTCAACCTTGCACTGAAACATCTAGCCAGCACGGTTGTGCTGTTTTAAACGAAATAACTTCGATCATAACATAACCACAGATATCTACAGTAGTTTTCTGCGTTAGCGCTGGTTCCGTGTTTTTAAATAAAAATATTGAATTTAAAAAATATATGAATAAGGCACTTAGCCCTAACGCAGACAGTGAGGAACTGATAGTTGATCCCTTTATCAAATATATCTTCCTCGCAGCAACATCTTTGTCCGTGGATGCTTGTGAAAACAGTCCATAATGGAAAGATCTACTCAGTGTACTGTAGATCAAGAGAAACTGCTCAAGAAGCGTATGACGTTTTACATCGAAGAGAGTTAGGAATCAGGCAGGTTTGCCGAATACTGTGGAAAACGTTTGGAGATCACCTAAATGGATGAAGTCTCATATATCAACTTACATTTACTTCTGACAGATTTTTCTTGACTGCTCGTTATGAACGATGTTGGCCTTTTACTAAATGGCATTTGAAACGACTTCACGTCTAGCTCTGTTTCATTTAAGTTGAGTCTGAAAAGGTGATGTTTTAAGGGGAATTGACGGAAAAGTCTATGCATTGTACTCAAAAAGCGTGCTTCAGAGTGGTAGCAAAACTTCGGTTTGAAGTCAGTTACTGCATATATGTATATGTGTAAGATTTTGTATACCCTTGCCGTTGCAAACATTAGCAGTATCTGGGAGCACAGACAATTGAAAACTCTACAGGTTTGCTGCGCTTTCGAAGGAACGACTGACTGTGCTCTGCTTTCATAACGTTGTGATGATTCAGACTTGCACATGTCTATCTACCGGTAATTAGTCTCCGTAAAGGTGACAAAGTGAAGTATAGTCGAACCAATCAACAGAATAATCTAATAGGAAATTGATTTCACGTAACTATACGCACCTTCAGTCATTATTGAAATGAAATCCTTGGTGGCACACAGTAGGTAGGGTTTGGCGCTTTCAATTTTAAACAGCTTGGCCTTTTCAGATGTCTTTAACTATTGAGAAGGTCATGTGGACATGATATTGATCTTCTTTGTTTACCTCACGACTTACTTGGCCGAAAAAGCTCTATATTTAGGAATAGCGCAATAGGAACCCTACGCTTGATTAATTTGCTGATCAAGCATTTTGAATAAATTGGTTGAAGTTTCAGGTTGTTTTGTCTTGTTTTCATAATGGTCTTGATGAGGTCAATCCAAAAATGATGGTTTGTTCTGCGCCAAATCACCATTTGATTCGCAGTATTCGCATCCCGCCTGAAAAGATCAAAAACGCATAAATCACTATAGCGATTATTCTCTACGGTAGGTCAGCACAACTCAGAAATCTCGAAGGGCCAAATGGATCAACATAAATTGCCGCGGGCCGCAAAAGTCTACTCAGTTCTATTTCGTTGTAGTCTGGAAGAAATTCTGGAACGATAAACCGAAGTTGGGCTTTTGCAATCTATTGTCTTGAGAAATCTCTCGCAAGAAAAGTGCCGAAGACCGCATGCCGCCCGTCGACCGATGCGGTGCAGGCCTGCAAAGGCAATGGTTCTCAACCTGTGGTAAACGCACCGCTAGTGGAATGCGAGGGATTTCCGGGTCCTGTAAGAAAGTTAGTGTTGTCTAAATTTATGGAGTCTGTTACTGCAACTGTCGCATATTAAACGTCTCGTTGCAATATTGAATCAGCCTATAAATAAATGTTAATCAGTAATCACGGTTGCGTAAGTCAAACAGCTGTTGTTACTTGAGTTGAAAATTTTTTCCCTCGCACCAAATGGTTTTAAAGAGATTCAACTCCGTGTTTTGATGATCAGAAGTACATTTGATCAAATGTAGTTCTTCCGGAACAGGTGGTATGCAGCAGCGGCATCAGGTGATGTGCGACCAGAAAAATATTGAAAACTATTGCTCTAAGACAGTGGTTCCCAAACTGGGGATAAGTTATCCCCCGGGGGTAATATGCGATTTTTCAGGGGGCAACGCGGAACCAAAATCACAATGTTGTTCTGTATTATGAGCGATCACTACAAAATAAACTTTTGAACTGAAATGTGAAAAATTTTTATTGAGTTAATAAGACATAATCGCTACCTTGATGTGGGTAACGGTTCGAACAAGTTTGGGAATCGCTGCTAAGATCGGATATGGATAAAGTTGTTGACCACGCTTGAGACCGCTCAGCCCATTTTTTCTTTTATATTTGACCGGTATACAGAAATATGCACAGAAGATGATAACAGTTGTTATCGAAACGTTTGCAAGATGTCAGTTGTATCGTTTGCTTTGGCCGTAGTATGTATTATACAGAAATAGTTTCAAAAGCTGACTAAGCTTTTAAACGATCGTTTGAATGGAAAGCATATTCATTAGGTCTGGAAGCTGAGCAAGAAGTGTTGATAGCGAATTAATTTACAGTACAAATCCCACTGGACTAATTCAATCCCAGATGCCTAAATCACTCATTACGTTTTCTCTCTTGCGTAATGGTGTTTATGAACCGCGCTTATATGAACTTCAAACCACTCTCTGTTGAGCGCAGAGTTTGTCATGCTTCATAACTTGTACGTCCCAACGGAGTACTTCGTGGTCCCAAGGCGCAGGTGCAAGTTATAAATAACGACCCATCCATGTCAGAGCAAGCATGAATTAGAAGTCACACACCAGCTGAGCGTAACCTTGCTTTTCAATTATAAGCATGTCATGCTTTCTTGTTGCCTTTTGTTGAAAGTGGATTGTTTGAAACTTGGACAAACGACCCACGGCGATCAATTTTTATCATGATTGAGCGCGATATTGGCAGATATGCCCATGATTTTTCACTGAAATTTTGTTTATTGCTTCCGTTTGCAATAACAAACAACACAATGCGAAGACAGACCGCAACATTTTTCCCTTAAAAGCTTAAATTGAGGTTCCTTTTTCGCCCTCGACAACTTTTTGACAGCGGGATTAGAAACTAGTTTGTTAGTTTCAGAGTACAAATGTCATTCTCACCTCTTCAAAAATGACAAGTATAGCTTTCCAATGAGGATCGACAGCAAACAGTGCAAAAGAAATATTTTTTCATTTCTTTTCATACCCACTCTTCCTCTGAGGAGGGTCGCGGAGACAGCAGCCCTAGAAGACTCGAAATACCTCACAGTCAACACAAATCTTCAGATAGTTCTGATGCCTCCACATCAAGACGGGACCAAGCCAGGCAATAGATATAATCCCACCACCTGGTCTTCGGTCGACCTCTGGGCCGCTTTCCCGTGGGTGTATCCAGCAGGACTTGCCTCGCCAATCTTTCGTGGGGCATTCCGGTCACGTGACCGAACCGCCGTAGCTGAAATCTCTCGCTCCGGAGAAGTTGTTCGACATTCACAGCTTTGCGAATTTCACAGCTGCGCACTTTGTTGCGAAGAAACATGCCGTGAACTCTTCGAAAAAAATCCCATCTCTGCCGCTTTAACTTGAGATAGCAGCAGCACTCGTCCCANCATTACGCAAGATTAATGAGTGTTGGTTGAAAGCTCCNGTTTTTTGATTACGGAGCGATAAAGTTTACGCAGAACTGCATTTGCTTTTTACCAATCCGTGTTCCAATCGTTTTTTCTGCCCTCCGTCTCTCCGCTCGTGAATACCACCTCGAGGTACTTGAACTTCTCGACTTGCTGCAGTGTATCACCGCTTACTTGCAGCGCACACTACCTTTGAGTTTTGGATAGACGTAATACCTCGGTCTTTTAGTGCTGATTTTCTTTCCCGCTTGCTCGCACGCAGCAGAAAACCAATGAATTGCATGCCGAAGACCCTGTTCGGAGAATGAAAGCAGCACCGAATTGTCGGCGAAAAGTAAACGGTTGATCCTGCAGCTTCCAACAGTGACACTCTTATCGACTCGATTGTGACTGTTTATCACTCCGTCCAATTCATGTAGACCCTGCAAAGGAGTGGTGAAAGCACACACCCTTGTCGGAATTCAACACCCACGGTGAGCGGATGGGATTTAACTCAGCCGACACGGACACAAACGTCTGAGCAGGAATACGGTGACTTGACGGCCGGTAACAGGCGATCGTCAACACCGTACTCCCGCAGCACTTCCCAGGGCTTTTCACGAAGAACCGGTCTTATGCTTTCTCGAGGTCGACCAAACATATGTAGACGTCTTTGGTATACTCCCAAGATTTCTCGAAAATTTGTTGAAGAGTGAATATTTGGCCTGTAGTGTTAGGGCCAGGACGAAAACCACGTAGGGTATGCTCTAGCTTTGATTTAATTATTTCGGGGCATCTTTTTCAAGTTACTAGACATACACTTTTCCAGGAAGGTTATGGATAGAGATGCCTTCTTGTGTATGGGCATGTTCAACCCAATTTGCTAATCTTTCGGTACTCTTCCAGAAGGCCAGGCGACTTGATACACACGGATCAAAGACTTCCTTTTCTATTCAAAGATTTGAGCATTTCAGGTTAGATTTCATCACAGCCTGTAATCTTCCTTTAGTGTTTTGACAGCCAGAAAGACTTCAGCCACAGTGATGGTATTATCCTCCCCTAAATGCACCTTTTGTGTATCCGATGGTGTAATAGTGAATGGCTTCAAATGATCGTAGAAATACTCTCTCCATCTGTCAAGACCAGGCCTGCCCAACCTTTTTAGTGTTGCGGGCCGCTTTTCACATGAGGAAATTTATTGCGGGCCACAAACGTTTTTATGATGTAACAATAAGCTATTGTGACGTAACAAACCACTTGATTTTGATTAGTTTTATGCGATAACAGGAGGTGATAATGCGTCCTATAGTTGTACGCAGTGTTGCCAGCTTGTATGGATGTAAACCAAATAAAAAAATTGACATATTTTCGAAGCTTTCATTATACACGTTTTTGGATGATAGGCCCATAACAGAAACAACAGGTATAATTTTGGTGTGTTTTGATGGCAAATATGCTTGAGCCTATAAAAACGCACTAAAAATTTAAAAAGTCTGCTTACGAACTTATTACATCGCGGGCCACTTAAAACAACCTCGCGGGCCGCGGATTGGGCAGCCTTGGTCAAGACCCTTCATTGCTGAGTGAAATCCCATTTTTGTCTTCGATGGATCTAGCGACATGCGATTCTTTGCCGTGGAAACGCCAGATGGTTTGCCAGATAACTTGCCAGTAATTGGAGTCCAGTCTATGTCCGCAATTCTCCGAGCATTTTTGACGTTTTTCCATTTGAGCAGCGTATTCGTTCGCCTCAGTGTGCCGCGAATGCAAAGAAAGTTCGGCTTTGTTCTGAAGACATATCCTGTAGGCTGCACTTTTTGCTCGAAAAGTATCTTTCACCTTTTGGTTCCACTACGGGGCTACTTTTTTGCCATTGTTTGCCACACCGAGTCGTTTTCATCCAGAGACCCGAGCAGTGAATGAAGCTATACAGCTGCCTCTCCACATCTGCGTCGGTTGTGGACTCCGGGAGCTCTCGAAACAAGGACGATGCGCTGTCTGCAAAGGTCTTTTTTGCATTTTTACCTACCAGACCCACCCAACGTATATACTTTATTTCAGGGACACACAATCTTTTTGTTATATGCCGGCCGCATCACGTGATTCACGTATATTTTTATGAATTACTGCCGCCAGTCAGTTGAAGATATTTTTATTTTTTTGCATTTCTTCAGTTCTGTTTCAACACATTGAGCTTAGCCCACTTCCAAACGTCTGCTTGGCGGTATTTCTACAAAGTACCTTCACACAGCAAAAATAGTTTTAATTAATGCACAGCCAGTTTTAATTAATACGGTTTGAATTCGTTTCGTTTGAACTAATGCGCATAACTCGCACTTTGAATTATGTGCACGGCCGCATACATATTTACTGAAGGTCGCATGCGGCCGTATGGCCGTAGGTAGTGCACCCCTGCTTTATTCTACAGGGCCTCTTGCTCCTTCACGTTTGTGGAGGACCGTTTGATTTTTCCGGACGTAAGTTGCAGACAACCAAGTGATGATCGGTCGACCCTATTATTTGAAACGAGCGTTCAACAATGATTGGAACAAGTCACCTGAAACTACGCAGGAATCAATGAGTGGCTGTTGACCCAACGAATCTCTGCACCAGGCGTACTTGTGCAAATCTATGTGTTGGAAGAAAGTGTCCATGATGCACAGTGCGATGGTACAGCACAGTTGCAGCAGGAACCTTCCGTTGTCATTGAAGTCAGCATCACCACGTTGGCCCCTTAAACCCTTCCATACCCCAGCCTCGTTTCCAACGTGAACATTGAAGTCTCTCACACAAGCCCATCGTGGATTCGTTAGTTTTAACCCTTCGCAGGGCATCACTAGCTTCCTCCGCAAGCTCCAGTTATGACACAAGTGAGTTTGGGACGAATTGTGTTAAACAACGGTAGCTGTCTCACAACATCAACTTTAACATGCACATCCTTCCTCCTGGAGCAGAGTCACACAGCCTTTTCCTTACTTGTCTCAGATAACGTTTAGTGAAAATTGCGTGACCCACTACCTTATATTAGCATAGGTTAACTTTCATACACATAAAAAAACACACATTTTAAACTTTGGATTTAGATTTATACAGTCCATTGGAAAACTGCAATACGACCCACCAGTTGGCAATGGCTCACTGGATGAGAAACACTGTCCTAGTGTGATCCATCCATTAACACAGGGTGCCGCTCGGGGCTTATAATTATCCAATCCCAGCCTGGGCAAAACTTGCTGTCACATTGCCAGAGTAGAAGAGTTCCCACCCATCGTCCAACTCGACAGTGTTAGAGCACGACGCCTAGTCCAAGAGATGCCAACAACATCCAAGGGATGTCATTCGACTCGCTCGACCAGTTCGTGCTCTTTTCCTGTGAGCGAAGTGATGTTTCAGTTCAGAACCGTCGCCAGAAAGTCTTCAATAGGGGGGCTTTACGCTTGCGCAGGGGGGCTTGACATTACAAAATTTGACAAAAACTCTACTTGTTTATGGTATTTCTTAATTCAGTTTGGGGAGGCTTGGAGCTTTGTTTGGGGGAATAAGCCCACCAAAGCCCCCCTTGACGACGGGACTCTTCCAGTTTCAAACAAGTAGCCTATAGCAAGATTGACGTTTACGCATGGCATCCAAGATTCCCAGAAACACTCTCTGCGCTGTCCCCACTCGCCTCACCAGATGCGTAAATTATACCGCGGGCAAACCAGTCGCGCCAAGATATGCTCGTATATTAGTTTGAATTTAATTCAGCTTGGCTGGTTGGACGCATGTAGAATGTCACAAATGCCATAGATATTCAAAAAAATGTCAGAAATATCACAAACATTCAAAACAAAGTTTGATTGCCAACGGGTGATCATTCTTTTCTTCCTTGTACCTTTTTAATAGAATGTCCTTGATCACTATCATCCACAAGAAGGAAATCAGGTAAATGCAGTATAGTGGTCTTTCTGAAGAACCCCATAAAAACGTTTTTGCAAATGCTCGCAAGAGTTTTTTCTGGCTAAGCAAAACTTGATAAGAAACACCGAAATCACATATATAAATTAAGCCTTAATTTTTGGTGAGGAATGTACTTGACGTGGAGGGAAAAGTACTCACTTTTAAGAATAACGTCCACAAGATGTTTCTTTACATGAAGCAGTGCAAACATCTACCCACCTAATTTTTCAAGGAACTTATTAGCAAATTAGATCAAGATTTATGGTGAAGTCATGTCAAATTTGGTTGTTTTTCACTGATTTTTCAAAAAGCGTTTCCGCTATTTAGGTGGCACAGATATACGTAGATAAAATCTATGGCAATGGCTATCAATGGGCGAAAGGTCTACCTAAGTCACAGCTTTACTTTATGACGAAAATGCAGAAATGTATTTAAGTAAACACAACTGGCCACTTCTCAGAGTGAAACCTAGCAGGTCACGCCTCAAAATTCTCTGGCTGACGGCACACACTCATGCGTGCGCTTTTTCCGGGTAAGAATAATTTTCGCAGAATCTCTGAATTTGTTAGAGGTTATTTGTCGGCTCCAGCGTCTCAAACATTTCACAAATACTGTGTTTTTTATGCACTTGTCTTTTTCGCATCATTAGTAAGTAGGTCTACGAGCAGGTCAAATGACGGTTGTTTAAGACTCCCAAAGAAAAAATGAGGTGATTGACTGCCTGGCAAAGAAAGAAGTTTAAAAAATCGACAAAACTGTCTTTGAAAAAGACAAACTGTTTATCTTATAAGTAGGTCCATGTTCTGTTTGTTACACAGTTGGCATGAAAAGGTTTAGACGCAAACTTTTAAGATCGTCAAGGAATACTTTTGGTCACTTTGTTTTCACGACTGACTGACTCCACATCACTATCTTTCATGTTCTTCCAGTCTAACGCGTCGCCACTCGTTTTTGAACAATCTTTTTATTTAAAATAAGGCCAAAATAGTTCTGGCAACTTGAGCATGACTACATTCCAGTGGCGGGTCCAAGGGGAAATTGGCGAAGTTTTTATTAGCTGCTACACACATGGGCGTAACGAGGTTAGATGGCGCCCGAGGCAAGAAGCAAGTTTGACGCCCCCATGTTCGAACCTGAGATCTGTCAGAAGCAAATCTACTGTATTGAAGAAAGGACTTGTGACATGGTTGGGACGTTTGAGCGTGCCCCGCAGTCATTCGGCACCCCCATATTGATTTGGCGCCCCAGGCAATTGTGCCCACTCGCCCCCTCGTTACACCCCTGGTTACACAGGCAGAGACCACAAGAAAAAACACCTACTGTCACATAGTTCCTACTGGCTTAAAGCGCGCTCGAGTTAACACACCTTCAGTACTCCCATGCGCAAACTATGGACCAGTGATAGACAGTCCTACTGTATTTGTGGAAGGAACGTAAGGCCCAGCGTTTGCTGAAAAGCTTTTTTTCAAATGTTTTGCAACCTTTTTCCGTGTTTCGGACCAACAGACTAGAAAAAATCTTTGCAAAGTTTATCAGAAAAATCAGTGACACAGGTGCATGCGCCAATCTAACGTAGCGCCCCTTTTGCTTCCATCATAGTTTTGCATTATTAAGCGTGAAGTCACTGAAGTAAAGGTTGTCCCACAATGTGTTTAAGGTTTTCCTGTGTGATCTACAAAAAATTTTGAAACGGCGATGATTTTATGACAGATAAACAGAATCATTTTAGTTGTTTAGTAACATTAATCTTTATAGTTCAGGTTGGAGTTTAATACAAACCTTAGTGGGGGGGGCAAGATTACTTTATAGAATCACACAACAAACGTAACTGAACTGATAAAAAAGTTTAACGATAAACCGGTGATCACCTCAGTAAATTCTGATGTGAACAGTTGTACTTACAAAATACATTAAAGGATATTTTGTCGAAATGAAAACTGTCCGTTTTTCTTACACGCTTTACCATTTTTTGTAACATGTTTAGAGGAGATTTCGTTTTGACACTGCGTATTATCAGGGGAGTAGTTGGAGACTAACCTGACCATTGAGCATGACGGAATCAACTGAAAGCGCAAGCGTTATGAGTGTGGAGGAAAAATCTAACAAAAAAAGAAAAAAGGCTCCCAACTACAAAGCGAACCTCCTTCTGGCAGGGTGTTGCGTTGTCTACATCCTCCTCAATTTACTGGCGTCTTATATTTTTATTCTACTGGAAGGGCAAAACGACCTGGTGCAGCAGGAAGCATCTTCCAAAGAATTCGCAATTGCCAGAGAAACCTTCATGGCTGAAAACAATCATTGCATTTCCGAAGAAAGTCTTGAAGCTTTTTTGCATGTGAGTTTATCTTCATGAGCAGTGGACGTATACTGTTTAGGATGGAGGGTTGTTGTTTAGAGCAGTGGACATATACTATTTTTTACGAACTGTTTAGCAAACAATTAAAACAAGATGATTAACGCTCAATATTAATGTTTGACAAAACTTGATACAGCCAATACAGTAATATATAGTAAAATTTCGCAAAGTTATAAGGTCTTTTTCAAGGTTTTATACAAAAGATTACAAATTTAGTTTTAGAAAGTTATAGAAACCTTTCCAAGATATATGCTGAATGCTACAATGTTTTTAAAGAATATGCTCTATAATAAATCAGCCTGGAAAAATATAATTTTTCTTAGGAGAAACAAATATAAAAGCAAAGCTAAATTTACAAAGCAAGATTAATTTCATTGACAGCGGTGCCCTTGCAGAGCGCCATGTCAATCAATACTAAAGTTTTGCAATTCTAGTATGAAGGTTTAATTGCACTAGTTTTCGTTGTGCTTTCGCGAAATGTAAACGGGGCCGAAAAATGTTTTTGTTGTGCAACCGTAAACAATTTGATAAGGATTTCATGAATCGAATTTTCTACAGTATAAGAAACATTCGCGCAGTTTGTTTTCTACTACTTTGCTTAATTGCGACTGCCTTGGAACATATGACAATGCAAAGTTTAAGGTGGATGCTATGCAGTTACAGTGCGAATGCCATGGTCTTTATTTCTTGAAAAGCTTTGGTAAATTTCAAGCAAGTATAGGAGTTTTCTGTAGCGCCCTTGTCATCTTCAAGAAAACTTTAGACTTTTTTTAGAGAAAAAATAGGACGTTTAGTAACCATGGATTACCGACGAAGCTTTTTACTCTTTAGAAATACTTGGCTGCGATTAAGTCCGTGTATTTTTGCATTTGTCAATGTATTTAGACTCACGTGCCGGGTAGCAACTTCAATATGGTGCCAATCACATGGCTGAGCTATGGCATTGCAGTACGCATCTTCATTGCGTGACAAAACAAGCTGTACAGTTTGTCGGCATCAAAGAAAATTTTAGTTGTTCATCTTCTGACACATCTGAATTATTTACCTAGAGCAATATCTTACGTTTGCCAGAATGTGGACAAGGCGATTAACAATGGAATCAGCGTTGGTAACGCGACGAATGCAAACGTAACTATTGAAGGCAGATGGACTCTTCACAACGCGTTTCTCCTCTCCTTTACGATTGCAAGCACCATTGGTAAGTTTCTTGGTTTATTCACTGACTAGGGCTGTGGGTATCTAAAGAACTACGATTCAAAACGACATGTTTGGCAGTTGGTTCAATCTTAAACTAAATCTTGTTCCAAAATATGGTGATCCGTGTTGGAACTCGAAGTGCATTTGACTGATTTCTTCTTTGACGAATTTTGTACCTGAACTCTGTAAGCAGGTTTCAAAAACGTTTTGTGATAGAGTTGTTGAATTAGGTTCAGAAATGGAATGAAAAACAAGTGACTTGTATTTTCAGAAAGGTGAAACTCAGCAGGTCACTCGTATCTGCCCCAATTACACACATAACCGTTTTAACGCATTCAAAAAGTCTGTTTTTGCTCTTTATCAGTAATATGTTACTGTTCTGTCACAAACTTTTTTTAAGTAAAAAAAAGTTGAGAGAAATTCTACCATGAACTCATACAGCGTTGCTCGTTTCTTTAAAAGGCTACGGCGTCCTGACTCCGATCACAACTGAAGGCCAACTTTTCTGCATTTTCTTTGCGTTTATTTCTATTCCATTCACTGGATTGCTTGCTGCCAAAATTGGTTGGGTGATGGCTTACTATATCAAGGAGGCAAGTAACACAAGTTCAGGTTGTTTTGTTATGATGATTTCAGAATGCCCAGGACAACAGCTTCGATAGTTCTTCACGTGACGTGGTGTCACTGGCTTATTCTTTATCAAAAAATAACACTGCGTGTATTTTCGCACTTTTGAGCCATGCTGTTTCCAAGTATATATTTTTTTCTAGATTTATTGGGTCGTTAGAGAAAATACAGATTTTTCACAGTAATATTTTTCATTAATCCTCCACGAAAATTGCATAGAATATTTTCCAAGAAGCACCTAAACCTGAAAACCTGTTCGTTGGGACGAGAATTGTGAAGGTTCTGCCAAAATTTATTTTACAACCAATATTCGTGGCGTGTCTGAACAGCATTTGTGAAGGCATGTGGGTTATGGCCAGAGTTTAAAGAGCCTGGCTTATTCCAATGTTATACGTACAATGTACTTTGAACAATGATGTGTTGCTGAAAATAAAAACAGTCAAACACTTGGCAAATATAGAGCTCGTACGTATAATTGTGGCAGTTTGATTTTCATTGATTGTTTCATTGCAAATCAATCAACTAATTAGCCAAAGAAAGAATTCCTCAGAAACAAATTGATTTACTTTAGAATGTGCTCGAATTTTGATTTATAAGTTTATTGTTCTTACTCGGCTGCAGATAGATAGCATTAATCCACCTAACACAATTTGACAGACAAAATTGAAGTGCTTGCCGAAAGACCCCTGCTCTAAGTCGTTATTATGTGCAAAATGGTGACGCATTTGTTGAAATTTGCCCATCGGAATCTGGTTGAGGTTGAACTGTCAAACTTTTGCGGCACTGCTTTTGCAAACGCCTGAAATGAGTTAGTGGTTTGGGTGACTTCCTTAGAAAACCTACTTTTATCCAGAAAGATTTTAAGCCCACGTTGTTGCCGCACTTGCTTACCTTAGAACGGTGTGGCTTAGGTGGCATGCACAATGTGATCTTGCTTATGCGAAACAATGGTTTTAAATCGGTGCAGTTAAGCCTTATTTTATTTTTAAGTACGGATGAAACTTTACAACCTTGCCAAGTTGTATAGCCCTATTGTGCAAAATATCTCTTAATCTTTTGATTTGAAAACTGGCGAATGCTCACAACCATTGGCAGAAAATAGCAAACTTTATTTCTGCTGGAGACGAACTTCTAATTACTTGTACGCTCGTTTGTTTGGCAGTGGTGTAGTAATGCGATCGTTATCAAATGGCCTGCACCGATAGAAAGCAAGGCCAAGGCCAAGGCCAAGGCGACACTGAAGCCAAAAGTTTCGTGAATAACATGGAGAGCAACATAAAGCTGGTGTTGAAGTTTTCTTGGTCTTAACTTTACCACCGCCTTTCTTTTCTTTGTTGCACTCATTGGCTAAGTGACCAAAAGCACAGAAGTTTAATACTTCAAAACGATGGGATGTGATTGATACGTTTTCAGATCGTCGGGAAAACGTGCGCATCGCTTTCGAGAACAAAGATCATCAGCGTCGTTTTCACATTATTCATCGGTCTGACGGTTTACGTCATCGTGCCAACTCTTATTATCTATTTGGTAGACAACGAGGAACATTGGAACTTAGTGGAATGTTTATATTGCGTCATAATCACTCTAACAACCATCGGCTTCGGAGATTTAGTACCTAGTAAGTGTACATGTGGAACTGTAAGGGAACTGTACTCCGGGCCGGTCCTAAGCCGATGCTAGTCATGCAACTGCATTGGGCCCCACGCCTTTAAGGGTCCCCCACCTTTGTGTTTGGGAAGATTGTGCAATGTTTTACCAGAATCAGCTAGTGACCCACAATTGTAGTAGAGTCCTCTCAATAAATCCATTTTCAGATCTCGAATTGTTTGCAAACAATGACGCCTCTTAGATAAACAATGAGTCTTCATCTATTTAATCGAAGGTTTTCAAACGTGTCAATCCCATCCTACGGTGTTTTATCCACTTTTCGCCATTCGGAAAATGTCCTACATTTCTTGATCGGAACGTAAGTGCAACTATAATATCAGTTAATATTCAATTGCTCTACTATTATTGCAACAAGGTCATTGTTGTTGACGTGTATGGCAAACCTCTGAAAGTAAGGATGATCGTTTTGTGGAACTTCCAAAACGATCCAGGGCAAGGATTACAGCCAGAGAGTTGCACAGTCGTCAGAAGGCCCCGCTTTGCACCCCCAGAGAGGCCCAAGGAAAGTCCCAAGAATTGGCCCAAAAGAACCAAAAGGAAATGACTTGAGGGTCCTCGAAAAGATTTTTTCCTTTTGATGTTACGCGAAATGTTTCCTTATGTTTTTCTTATCTGAGAGAGAAAAAGGTTTGAAAAACCCTAAGGTTCAGTTTCATTATGAAACTCACAACTGCATTGCAGCTTAATCTCAACAGATCAAAAAAGAAAAGAATGACCCATCACATGCTCGTTCTCTGTTCATCATGGCAACTGTAGCGCAGTTGGATCTTTGTAGGTTTATTGCTATAGTAAAAGATATCATAACTTCTCAACTCACTGCTTCAATGTCACAAATTTTGAAATCGCAGATCTATATAACGATATTTTCTTCATCCTCTGACCACTTTGAAGAAGCTTCTCATCAACTTTACTACTTTTAGACGGAGAACGTCGTATCGGTGTCATTACATTTTTATAAACATTCCTAAGTCAGGGCAGCGTCGAAAAGAAACTCGAGAATGGAAATCTACAAGTTAAAGCAATGCACAGAACTTAAAATGCACGGAACTCAACGGGTGTTCATGCTCAGTCTGAAGGTTGCTAATTAATAACCGCAAGCTGAACTAGCTGGTTGGCGACACGCGTTGAGTTGCTGAGTGCCTTGAGTAAATGTGATGCAATAATGTGCATGTGAGAATTGTACTGCGAAAAAATGGAAAAGCCTGGTAAAACTGGCATGATTGTGGTAACCTCTCAAAAACTGTCCAGTATCTGGCTCGTTTTCCAGGGGAACAAACGCGGTACGGAAAGTTTATGTTTTTTTCCGAAAAGAAATATTGGTTATTTGAAAATAGGTGTAACCAAAATTTGAGTTTGATAGTTTCAACATAATGCAGTATTTTTAGACGAAAAAATATTTGGGAGGTTTGATGCTTTTCTTGTGGCAAACAATATCAGCACAGACGGGAATCACCGCAAAAAGTGAGGAGTAGTGCAGAGGATATGCTTCCTCAAATATCTCAAGCTTGTCTATAGATATAATACATGACCAGATACAGAAGCCTCTCACTTCTAACTTCTTTCGAAAAATCTTTTGCCGAGATAAATTACTCTAAGGGTGCTAGAAAAATTCCTACAATGCATTTTTCATGACAACATTAGAACACAGTTTGGTAACATGTATCAGCACTATTCTCGATTGCAAATGATCTCAGACTGCGAATTTCCTTGCAGTAGTTTCCTCAAAAGTTACAATCGCACCTTGGTTTGCTGATTGGTTATTTCGATTGGAGAAGTTTTCATGTAAGTGTTTGTATCTAATTACACCAAAAGGCTGCTTAAACATGAAGTTAAATATGATGGAATCACTAAACTGGGTAATCACAAAAAGTACCTTCGTAAAAGCTTTCTTGTACGCTCTTTAAAATAAAAAAGGTATGATGATTAACGTGTACAGGCATGTCTGGCGTCAAGACATCACTGAACGTATAGAACCCCTTATCTAAAGTCTAAAATGTGATGTTTGATTTTAAACAACGTTTGCTTCAAAACAATGTCAAGCTGCCAAACAGAACGTGACGATCATTCGAGAAAGTTTACAGAAACAGACGAATGCAAGGAACACAAGACCGGTCGGCTCCAAAACAGAGTTGTATAAACTTTTCAGATCCAGACGCTACCGGAGGCTTTGCGGCAACGATTGCTGTGCTGGTTTGGGTTGTTGCTGGCTTAGCGTGGTTGGCTAGCATCGTCAACATCATTGCTACAACAATGACAAGACAAGCTCAACACCTGGGAAAGAAGGTCGCAGACGCCAGTGCTCCCATTTTGAAAGGTAAGAACCTCTTCGAGCCCTGGAAGGCTTGTGGCTGATCATCGTCAAGTTTATCAGCACTGCATGTTAACACGTCTCGTACCGGACTTGTTGAGATGAAGTAACTCGAAACCAACAAGATACCGAGAAGTCCCTCAAAACTTTGAGAATGAAGGCAGTTTAATCACTGTGCAAATTGTGGGTGTTATTAAGAATCCCAGATTTTTATAATGTTAGTATTTAGTATTTATAAGCCGGTAATCGTGAGGGAACATGAAAAATTCGCAACCCTCCATATTATGTGCGCGTTTCTGTTTTTGTACACTTCAGAAGTCTTGGAGTTCTAAACTTAAATATGTTGAGCCGCAACTGTAAGAATCACCCAAACACTTCGATCAGATTCTTCATTGCCTTGGTTCCTTCCGATTTTCACTTTAGCTGCTCTAGCGTTCCCAATGCTATTTCTTGCTTCTACAGATACAATAGACAGGCTGGAAATGTTGAAAGGTAGCAGAAGCTCCTCCCAAGCCGTAAGTATCTACGTTAAGCCCAAACTCGAGGTGTTGCGTTTCGCTGGTGATTCTTGCTTCATGTCAACACATCGATTCGAACATTACAGGGGTCAGAATCATTCGACGAAAACACCAACCGAAGTGAAGAAATCCATATTTCGCGCTCTGACGAAGAGAAGCACCGACGAAACTCAGCAGTTAAGGCAGTAGATGAAGGAACGCAAACTGAAATAAACATGCTTGGTCCTAGCTCAGTTCAAGCAGTCATTCTTAACAACATAGAAGAGAGTTAGGTCCACACTTATGCGCCGTTTCATTTAATTTACTGAAAGCGGTGTTCTTTTTCTTCGTCGTTTGAAGGAGTTGTTGCAATTCACTGCTTGGTCGCACCAGATCTCGGGGCAGATGTTGAGCAGCCATTCGATCGTCTCATCGTTCAGAACCGTCAGGCCGTGCAGTCCATGGGGAGGTCTATGGATTGGACATTGGAGGACAACATGGTCGACGGTTTGTTCTTCTGCGCCGCACTCACAGGCCGCAGAAGAGGCCATACCCCATTTGTACAAGTAGGAGCGGAAACGTCCGACACCAATGCGGAGGCGGTCAAGCCGGACCCAGGCTGTTCTTGGAAAGGCCATTCCAGGAGGCTGTTGATGCACTGAACAATTAATAGCTTTCATGAATAAAGGCCTGTGTCGTAGCCAGCCTAAAATTTGTGGGAGGGCAAATATTTTGACTTCAAGACTGTAGACGAGCAACAGTACTTTGTTTGGGACACCGCCTCTTAAAGCACAAACTGACAAGATATTCTAGGAGTTTGGGGGTGTCTCCCTTGCCCCCTGGCTCCGCCTATGATAGAAGCCAGTTTAAACCTGATACGACACGCGAAATTGTCACGCGAGAGTTGGTTTGTTTTATTATCAAGGGAGATCCTCACCTCGGCGTCGCGGCTCGCTTCGCGCCTGGTCCCACCTCGAAGATCGCCACGGAATGCTCCGCGTCTTAGCTTGAAATGGTCCAATCATTGTTTACGCTGCCTTTGAAATCTCTAAGCCAGTGCCTCCCAAGCCTTTTCAGCCTACGACCCACTTTTACTGACTCTTTCTGTAGGGCCCATTATATGGGACATTTTGGTGAAGCTACAACGAAAATAGTGAGATATGACAAAGCAAAAATATTACTGAACTACCCGGAGTAAGCAACAGGAATGTTGTTAACTCCCGGGAATGCTGTTAACTCATGTCACAGCGTTTAACATTTAATCTTAATTCAGGCTCACCCTGGAGTATGTCGGCCAACTTCACGAACGCAATCTTCTAAGAACGCTCTGCTAAGTCATATAACGGGTGTGTTTCCGTTAATCTAGGTATGTTGCGTTGCACGATAATTGGCGTCAGATAGTTTTGAAGTTCCAGTGCTGATGCAGTTATTTGGGAACGACGTAATTTTCACTGTATACTTGACGAAGCTTGTGTTCTGGTTTATTCGTTTTATGTTTCAGTTTCTTTGCTTTCTCTGCTCGTGCTTTAGCCATTCAACGGTGCCCGTAAGCGTTGCTGCAGATTGTAGGATTGAGGACGCGTAGTTTTGCCCGAAATCGAGTTTCTTAAAATAATTCGCTTGTGCCATTCTTGTGGAGACTAGCTACTTGAATACAGATATGTGCAAACTTGAATCGTCGCAAAAAGGAGCAGAGCCCTGTCGGATGATTCCTCGAAAGCTGGCAGCAAAACTAGAGCTTCTAACTGTTATTCAAACTTGTTCCATCCTTTTCTTTGTACCTTCAATGCACGTAACCATGTCATCGAGAGTATAACAACCAAATCCATCAGTTGACATACTAGAAACTCATATGTTGAAACAACGGTATGGTTTCCAGGCCCGTGGGACACCAGTGGGGAAAAAGAGTTTTCTGAGGGAGGCCAAATTTTACATCGATAGCATGTACGAAAACGACGGTTATGCATACAATCTGAGTTTACACATACTATAACGTTTTTCCAGGGGAGAAGCCCCCCCCTGATTACGAGCCTGATGGTTTTACTTGTCACATATACGAGGAAGCAGTTGGAAAAGCACAGTTGTTTGAAACACTGATTTCTAAAATATGTTTGATATATTTGGCTGCAATGATAACCACCACAATTCAAGTTCATTCGAAAATACACAAAAGATGAGCTGCCAATGCTCAATCTCCTGCTTCAGTATTGTTTATCAGCGGCTTCGTAAGTCGGAAGCAGGGACGGATTTAGGGAGCGCCGGGCCCTGTAGGCCATCTTATTTTTTGGGGCCCAACGCAGGTGCGACCTATTTGGCTGTTTGTCTGAAAAGCGTGAAAGAATGCCCCTCTTATGTGTTGTGCCCGCTCAAAAATCTATATTTTGTGGTACCGGGTTTGGTTCTACAATTGCCTTAGATCTTCAAGATAAATCAAAGACTTTCCTACATTCTTCTGAAGAACAAATGGCAATGCGATCGGTTTTTGAATTTATAGCTCTTTTGTGTAATTCAGAAGTTAAATTTCGCTAAATTTCCGTGACTTCTAGCGTTTTTTGTAGGTTTATTTTTCGGATATATGATCTTCACACGGGACAGTGTTGCCGCCCTCGAAAATATCGTCTAATTGTCATGTGATTAGCACTGACAAAAAGCTCGCAACAACCCAAGACCGCCAGACACTGCAGAACTCCGATGAAAAGCAGCATTGTCATTCTTATGTTGCGTAGCAAACAATATTGTCGTGTTGTTACTGTACTATTGTCGTGTTGCTACCGTGTTGTTACTGTAACTGAAAAAACATTGTAAGAACACAAGTTGTTGACTTTTTTCTAATTTGAAAAGATAAAAGAAACATTTAGTAAATTTTTTCAACATGAGAGTAGTGAGGGCGATGACTTTATCACAGTGGCTCAAACGCAGAACGTCGAAA
>JGI24158J21664_10000431_pt1 | contig 37599 bp, 25 predicted proteins | sample Ectturendosymbi3_FD_21664 | JGI IMG/M metagenome (IMG submission 21664) | reverse complement strand
ATCATCATCATCATGGCCCATCCCGTCGTTGTCGACGATGAGCTCGGCGCTTCTCCATTTTTTCTACGTAGCTTGTGGCTGACAATGAATAACCAAAACTCAAAGAGGCACGCCATCTGTTGCGATGGGCAGCAAGTGTTTCCCATGACTGTGGAGAGATGTGGAAGCCCGCCATGTCACGCTTGATGACGTCTTTGTAGCGCAGTTTGGGTCTGCCAAATATATGCACACTCTAGTTAAACACACAAAATAGATTGGCAAATTGCCAGATTTGTTTGTAGTTACAAGTTGCTCATGCATATCCTCTCAGTTGCAACTCTGAGGCACTTGTAAACAACAATTGAAAAACCACTCTTTTGAGCAAAACTGCATAAATTAAGTGTTGTAAGGAAGCTTGTTTATGTGATTTTAAGTTAGTATCATTATCTGCTTCTATATGGTACACACTGCACAGCTTCCACAACTTAGTCTAAAGAGACAGTTTTAGTGCTTTAGGTTGTCTTGTGTTGTTTTTACATTATGTTATATCTAATTATGATCATTTTAAGACTTGTAGATAATCATGTAGTAGGGTGTGAACTAAGTAAATTATAAAATTGTAACTCTATTATTTCAAAAACATTTTGTTTCTAGATAAGAAGCAAAAATACTGTTTATTCGATGTAAGCCACAGCTTATAATGTTTTTTTCATCAGCAACCAAATGCTCTTTTCACATTCTCTTTATTGTCAGCATCACGTGCTGATGCAAATTTCTCTTTATTTTCAGCATCACTCATCAAAAGAGGAGTTATGATGAGCAAAAGGCAGTTGTAGTGGTGTAACCATCATTGCCAGGGTTGCCAATTAAACGCGAAAAACTATCTTAGTGGCTTAGGTAACTTATATTGAAGTAGCACATACAGTCACAGGTGGCTTACAATTAAGTGTGTTGACAATTGAATAAATTTGGTCATATTTCTGAAATTGTTTTATATTTTTCACAACAATATCAAAGCCTTTTAAACCTGTTAATGATTTATTTTCTAAAAACTTTGTCAGTGTTGATGAAAATGATCATTCTACCTAAGTAATTTTATTCCTCAAGGCACCTGTTTAGTGTAGAATAAAATAAATTTTAACAACTTTGTTATATAACCTTTTGGTAACTACATGTTAATTGCTCGCCAACAACAGAAGAACCATATGTTGAAGAAACCATATGAACAAAACTTATGGCATGCACAGAAAGAAATTAAGCCGCTGTTATAGTTTCTCTTTTACCAGATAGCACATCTTGATTTTGCCTTTTGTTATTTAAAAGTCTAAATATTTTGTGACTGACTATGAAGGGAATCCTTTTTCAGATTCTCTTGAAAGTGAGCTGCAGATAATTCATGATCACAATTTTTTATGTTTGTTGATTTTTGTCTAGATCCAAGTGACATGCGGCTCAGTTATTTTTATTTTTTATATTACCTCATAACTCATTGGAAGTTGATCCATATATTACTGCTGTATTTTTGAATTTTTGACATAGGTGTGATAGTGAGGCACAGTTTATCACAGCATTGGTTGGTCCTTGTCATTGTAGTCTGTACATGTTTATCTTAAATGCAGTCACAGTCAAAAAATTTAAGACCACCTGCCTAAAATTTTGATTTTTGCAACAAGTTTGGAAAACATTTGTTTTGTCACATTGCTTTTTACATTGGAAGAACATTGTTACAGCTTCTATTGCTACCTTTAAGAATGAGCTTTTCAACACTATCACTGCTGGGTGGTTTCAGCCTGAATCAAGCAGTTTGCACGTGTCTTAGCAACTGCATAAGTCACCAGGCGATTGTGCTAGAGAGCTGTTCAAACCCTCAAAAGACTCTGCAAGTCTGAATAAAAAAATTTTTTTTTGGGTTGCGGATTTTTTCTGAGTGATAATCTAATTATTGGATGAATTAATTATTTTGTTGTTTTTAGATCATAACTTTTGAAACCGAAACCTTACCTAGTCATTCAAAGTCTCAAAAGACTCAGATTCTGGCCTAGTTTCCAATAAAAACTTCAGCGAAATACTTCTGTCTCGCAGTTGGGTCCAGGTGCAGCTAACAGGAGCCAAAATGGCCAAAAACCTACCTAAATTATGACGTCACTCACAAAAAAACTAAAACCCAAAACCCAAAAAATATTTTTTCATTTCAGGCTCAAAGACTTGCTAAGTCTTTTGAGGGTTTGAACAGCTCTCTAGCACAGTTGACTGGCACGTTATGGAGTTGCAAAGTGTTGTGAAATTAACAGCTCAATGCATGATTTTTAGGTACAATATATTCATACATCAGCAATGAATGTGTTAACAATCTGGTTTTCTTGGAAACAAAAATCTGCAAAATTATCGCAAGTTTTGCTGCTGAAATCATGGGCAACAGCAGGCTTATCAGTTGCATGAAGAGAGGTACTCAGAAAAGCAAATATCTGGAAACTGAAGTGCAGCAAGACTGCATTCTATCTGGCAGTTGTCAGATTCAAGAAGTTCGGTAGTATTCAGGGCTTGCACAAGGCTGGTAGGCCCAAAGTTACCAGCCAAAGAGATGATCACGTAATAGAGAAGATGGTAGTCATCCACCACTTCAAGAAAAAAGGTTCAATCAGTTTTGTTTCTCACAGATGCAGACTTCAGTACATCTATCATGAAACGTCATTGCAGTGATGAATGTGGGCTCAGAGCCTATAAACCTGCCAGAAAACCTAGGCTTACACTTTCCATGAAAGCTAAGAGGTAGACCTTTCTCACCTCGATTGGACTGTTGAAAATTGAAGAAAGGTATTATTGATGGATTGCAGTTTTTCAGATAGTTGCCCTTCTGCATACCCTCTTCATGCATTGTAACGATTTTTGACCTCTCCGCAACTGATATCTCCTCAGTTTTGCCTATTTTTTCAGCAGCAAAATGACAATAATTTTGAATATTCTTGCTTGCAAGACAACCAGTTCGTTGAAAAGCTCATTCTTAAAGGCTGTAAAGAAGCATCAGTTATGTAACAATGTTCTTCCAACATAAAAAGCATCGTGATGAAACAAATAAGACAATTTTCCAAACTGCTGCAAAAATCCAAATTTTAGGCAGGGGTCTCAAACTTTTGAGCGCAGCTGTAATTTGTATGAATTATTAATGAATTAATGAATTATTGAATTATTAATTATTAATCATAGCTGGTGTTTCTGCAGCATTCACCAAATGGTGGTGACTTTGGAAAGAAAAGACATCAGTTTGGTAAAGCAGATGAAGAAAAACATTGGAAATTGCTTTCAAGTTTCATTAATCTGATGCCATGGCATGCTCAAGACCATGACAATGCTTCAATTAGGTAAAACATGAGTTGTTGTTCTGTATCAATGCCTGTGTGATGTAAATACTTTTTGCGCATTTGGGCTTCTGTTTGATTTTATCTCGCTTATGTAATATATGTTCCCTAACTTTAGTGTTCAACACAAAAAGTATTTCCTGAGATCCATGGCAAGTATGACACCACAAGAATTATTTGAATGCAAGATTATGGAAAAAGAATATGGAGATGCATTATTACTTGCCAAGGGATATGGCTTGGATGTTGACGCAGTTTACAAACACCAATGGAAACACTCAGATGTGTCAATGGCATCCATTGAAGACTACCTGGTAGTAAAACGCAACTCCAAGTTTACTGTATTTTTGTACTGAGATGTAAGATTTACACAATGCATGCAGTGCATTTCAGAAATGCAGTGTCACTGGTGTTCTGCATTCTTGCATATCAGTGGAAGGTCATTTGTGTTTGATTTGTGCTGTCTTATACAAAATCAACCATAACCTTTCCACACATTACTATGTTCAGAGATCAGTAGAAGGTATTATCTTGGTCATGCTTCTGCAGTTATTTAACACATAACTATTATTTAGTCAAAGGTTTCGGACACCAAATGGGTTTGTGATGTATGTTGTTCAACCATACCAGAAACATTGGATGGAACTATGAACCTGCTTGCCTTTGCCCTGCAACTGACATCATTTGAAAGGGTTATCTGTGACAAGTAAGTTTAGATTTTGCTTTAATCCAGAATCAGTGAAAAATAATATACATCCAAGTAATTCAAATGTCACCATTCTTGAAATCAATGATATATCTCTGTAACACACAAAGAAATGATAGTTTTAGTTAAACTAAAAATATTTACATGTGAATAGCTGTTTCTGAAGCAAACAGAGTTTGCTGAAACACCAGCTTGTCTGAACCACCTTTATTGTTAGTAAATAAATTTGAGAGATTAACACTTGAAGACAAATTATGAGGCTCTGGCAATATGCTGCAGCAAAATGCAATACAAAAGACTGTGTGTAGATATTTAGGAAAAAGGCCAAATGTTCTTGCTGATGTACATTATGCCAAGGGCAGGTGGGAAATGTAACATTAGAAGTTTAAAACCACAGTGCTTACCAAAATGCAGTTTGATTTTTTGCAATGTATCGCAAATGCGAGCATGCAAAGAGAGTTAATCAAGCTCCATATCTTGAGGCTGGTACATGTTAGGATCTGCTGTTATGCAAGACAATACATTCCATGCAAATAATATTTTGGTGTTTGGCCTAGTGGTAATTTATCTGAGCTCTGTGTTTAGGAACTTACATCTTTATTTTTGAAGTATGGTCATGAAAGGCAGCTTAGTCTGATTCACTCTAACCCGGTTGAGAATTGTGTAAAGATAAAAATTAAGTAGAGCAAACTAAACACAGTTTAAAGACTGATGCATTGGTGTAGTATGTCAGTTCATGTAAGTTTTCCAACACTTCAAAAAGATATTTTGTTAAGCCGTCAATTTGAAGTACCAGCTGGGTTTGTCATCAAGTGTATTATGAAGATATTTGTGTTTTGTTTTTTTTTGATAATGCATTACAATTTGTATCTTTACATCTCTAAGGTTTACTAATAGGTGAGATGATTTTGCATAGGAAATTTTGGTGAACTATGATTTTTTGAATAGAAAGGATGTAAGCAGTTTGAGGGGTTGCCCTTTTATGACATAGCAAAATAAATTTTGAAGCGAAATGTTATGGTCACTATAATTGAAGTATTTGCCCAGATCAGCGGTGGCCAAACTATGGCCTGTCAACCAGTTTATTCTGGCCCGCCAAATGCCTTGTGCATTCTTTAAGCACCACGTTTTTGACTGTGGACAGCAGTGCAACAGCATTGGCTACTGCCTGTCTCTTGTTGACTTGTTTGTCACAGCAGCACTTAGTTGCATGCAGCACTATGAACGGGTGAATAAAATGGTGCGATTTTATTGTTATTATTGTACTACAATACATTTTAACCTATTTTGTATAGATTACGTAAATCGCACTGTATCTGGTCTTCCAGTGGCCAGGCAGTCGCGAATTCAACCCTTGGGTCAACAAGTTTGGTAACCCCTGACTTAACAACTTTGGTGGTAACCCCTGACTTAGATCTAACAAGATGTATGTCAAATCAGATAGGATTTTAGAATTCTAAATCATTTCATTTAAAAGCAACCTGTTCACCTACTTAATGGTGTATAGATGTTTGAGATATTATGCACATTTTTAATAAACAATTAACATTTCTATGCTGGTTTGCTAAGACTTCAAATTGACAACTTCTACTTATATAGTATAGGAAAAGGTTACTTTGTAATATTTGATTTTCCTAGCATTCAACAGTGCATAATGCAAAGACAAAGTGATTTTGCTTATTAGATCTGTTGACGGATATTGTTGGTTTGAACTTGATCTTCTTCAGCTGCTGCTCAGCCAGCATGAGGCATTGGAAGAAAATGAAGAGTATGTTCAGTGGATAAATGATACATCATCGTGGAAGTAGGTTGTTATGAGTGGATTTCATATGATAGTATTTTTCACTAGAATTCATGTCACTTGCAGTAAGAAAGGAGAAGGATCACAATCGTAGTAGTTCATGGAGTTTCTACAATGTCATAATAGAAATGCAACCCAGAAACCAATGACCAGAATAAAATAATGGTGGTTTTGAAATCAACTGTTTTCATTGAAATGAAGCTCAGACCACAACACATGAGGGTGGTAGTGTACAAAAAATGGAAGCAATTTTTACGTGTCAGTCACAACTGCAGTGAGCAAATATTGCAGTGAAAGAATCTGTGAAGAGCTGATGATTTCATCTGAAAATTTGGTCAAACATGTAGATGACACATCTGCTGATTGTGGCTGTTTGTTTACAAACAAGTACTTTAATAAGTGTTTCCGATCATAGTGCATGAGTCAATTTTTTCAATTTATTAAAGTAAACAGTGTGCCCAGGATGCTTCTTGGGGTGCTCATTGGAGTCAGGAAATGTACGTCTTTTAGTAAGATTGTTCTGCAGAAATAAGTTGCTTGGCATGAATTTGCCTACCAGTGCAGGCTCCTGACAAATATAAACCACTATATATTTTTTTGATTATATGGAAGGATAGCAGGTAGGTAAGGCCTATTTCTAATTATCCTCTCGAGCAGATTTTGTTTCATTTTTGTAAAGTTAGGATGGGTTCAATGAGAGTGTTTGTTGATGTAATGAAAACAGCGATGTTTCTCAGGGCATCTAATTAGAAAACCATATGGTTATTTCAGATGTCCTGGCAACAAAATAAAAGCTGTTCTAATGTGGTTTGTTTTCTGTGGCATGATTTGTTGTTTGTTTATAGTTGCTCCCTAATAAACTGATACTGAAGCATCACATGTAATTTGATTTAGGTCAATATTTTTTTACTTTGCAAAACTTCTACTAAATTTTAGCGCTTTCCTGCTTGCCACATGTAAATCTAGATTTTGATAACTTATGCACTCTTCTCAGCAGGTATAAATATATGTTTTTACTGCAAATTGTGTTTTTGGGACACAGGTTGTGATGGTTTTTGCCTGGAAACGGCTTAAATTTATGTTCTAGATTGAGTTAAAAAATAGTAGGTTTTGGAATGAGATTCCAAAGTCTCTGGTTCAGTGCTGTTTGAAAGCATGGTTCTTTTGAGTTGGTCCACTTAGGTTGAACAGGATCCTACAGCAGTGACTGCGATCTTGTGATGAAAGTGCTTTGATATGATGCCAAATGCTAGGAAAGCAGGAAAGATTGTATTGTAAATGTTTATGTAAGTGCATATCGGCATGTTGATAAAGTTTAATTGTTCAATGCCAATGTTAGATGCTTTCATGGTATCAAAAATGCTTCCAATAAAACATTCTTCAACTACTGTAGATGGTGATAGTAGGTCCAGGTGTGTTGCAGTGCTAAGCAGCCTAAACTGTTTTGGAAATGATTTGATATGTTGGCAATTGATTCGTGCAGTGGTTCTTAACCGGGGGGAATACCCCCAGGGTGCATCAAGAAATTTCCAAGGTGGCCCTTACGCACCCTACAACACGAAAAGTTTGATCATTTAAATTTACCAATAAATGCATTTGTTTTACAGCTTATTTAAAGTCAGGGGGGCTTGATACAAAAGACATTACTTAAGGGAGGCATGGTAGAAAAAAGGTTGCTCCCTTGAGGACCACCGGATTAGAGTAAAGGCAACAATACCTTTAGCATGTTTTCCGCTCTAGCCTGCAAGTGGAAAACACCTAACAGTATCCACCTTTTAGTGATTTGAAATTCCCGTCGAAAGTACCCTGTAACAGTGGATGTTGCCATTGGAAACCACCCAGTATCAAAAGTGTTAAAGTGTACCACACCTGAATTCTGGACCAGTTTTATGAAGCAAAAAGTCAAGCTCCTTGGAGTGTCCCATAGAAAAGTAAAGTCATTATGTTGGTTCTTTTAGGTATTTTCATTTAAGTTTCTCAGTTTAGTTGCCTTTTTGACCTGTTTCTGTTTGACTTGATAAAAGGCATTGCATGCAACACATACATTCCCTGTGAGTGTTTCAGAGCATTTGATCTAAAATCGCAATTATAAAGCAAGGTGTTGAAATAGAGTTGGTCCCAGCTATGTTTTTTCATTATTTCATTATCCAGTCCTGGCAAAAAATAACAATCTTGTTTCTGCTCCATCTCCGCTGTACAAGATGTCAAAAATGTTGGTATTGTGATATTGTTACAGAAAATGATAATTTCTTTCCTTTTTTTATAACTGTAAAGTTCATGTGATTGTGGCAAAGGATATAGAAAGTAAGAAATGTAATTTTCATTCAATGCTTGTTTCACATGAAAAGTTCTTCTGTGCAACTTATTTTTAAGTGACCATGCTTTTACTTGCAGTCTAACATTGGAGCAGCATGAGTTGATTGCATGTCGTCAGAGCATTATCCACTTTGTTGACAGTTTGTTTATCTATATTCAATTCCTTGGTGGTTATAAAAATGCTCTTGATGAGTAAGTTACTTGAAACATATGATTGTTAACATGTTTGTTGTCGAATTTATTCCATGCTTCTGTTTCTGGTTTTAATCGCACATTTAGTTACAAACCTGAGGAATACAGCACATTGAGAAACAAGAACATATTTGTATCAGCGTTGGATCTTGCTAAAAGTGGATTTTGTGAACAACTTGGCATCTTATTTGAATACCAGTGGAGACATTTAGCAAAGCACAGGTGATTTTTTACACAGTGACCAACTGATTTTGCAACTTCAGTTCAGTTTCATTCATACTTGATTTTGCAGCTTTCTTTACTTTATTTATATGGTTTTAATTTTTAGGTTAACTTTACTGATGTATATTCCTGAAACCTGTTTTCCAAAGTCATACCATGATTTGCTGCCAGCAATACATGACAATGAAGTGATTGATATAGTGAAAGAACCATTCCGACCAAAAGACTGGGTTGAAGAAATTGTGTCAACTAAAGAAACTGTGTCTGGTTTTTATGAAGGAAATCAGTTGCAAAAATATTGGTAAATGTTTTTCTTGTTTTTTTTGTTCAGTTACTGATACAGGATCATACCTGCAGAAAAATTGACTAAATACCACTTCAGTGTTTTTTAAAGGAAAATGTTAGGTACCTGGTATGGACCTGTACGATCTGATTTCTCTGATTCTAGGGATCCAACTTCTTCTGTATCTAGGGACCCGATGATGATTTTCTCTGATACTAGGGATCCGATTTTCAATTCTAAGGCCCCAAATTGGATTTCAAAAACACCTTTAAAAAACCCTGTGCTACTTAAATCTTTGACTTACCCAGTAGCAATAACTACCCTACTTGTTTAGCAATATGAATTCAATGTATTACTGCAGTTACAAAGTAGAGTCGTTCCTTTAGCTTAGTGCAATGTGTATGAGGGTCACTTCGGCACAGTTTTGTGAAATGAATTTTGCTTCTCTTGGTGTATATTATATTAGTTTTTGCAAGAATTTCAATTCCCCCTTATTTTGTTTGTGCTTGATCATGGTAATGGTTCATATATAATGTTGTAACACTGAGTTGCACACAGTAATGCCTTCGTTTCTACATCTCAGTTCAGATCAACTTGATCAAGACTTGGTGACTGAGTGGTACAAAGATCGAGCTGCACAGATAAGCCAGAAAACAGGACTGACACAAAATGCTTTGCACTTGCTAGAAATTGGAATGGAGTCTGGAGTTATTGGATTGCGCGAAATGTGGAATACACTTTTGGTTTTAAACTATCTCATATATGACTGTGAATGCAGCTGCTTAAATTTAGTTGAGTTTCAAAGCAAAGATCCTCTAGAAATTGTCAAATTAATGATGAGCAAAGTAAGTTGTTTTATGAAAAATTAAAGAAAATTCTGGTTGCAGTTTTTATTCAAGTTTTGAAATTAATTAAATAAACTTGGTGTGTAGTACCCAGGGGGAGGCCCTGATTTCTACTAAAACAGGATTGGGCAATTAGCAGCCCGTGGGCCACGTGACCTGCCACAGCAGTTTCAGTGACCTGCAGAAGCAATTAACACCTTCACTGCCTGGACAGTTCATGTGAATCGTGTTTCTAGCATCACATAGCTCAACGAGAGCTGTTTAAACCCTCAAAAGATGTGGCAAGTCTTCTACTTATAGTTTGGATTAAATTTTTTTTTAATGTTTTGTGTTTTGTGTTTTTTTGTGGGTGACGTCATAAGTAGTAAAAACTAGGCTATAATCCGAGTTTTTTGAGCCTGTATTGGGTTTCTAGCATTTCTAGTTCAAAAGTTGTGGCCTAACAACAACAAATTAATCAAGTATTTCATTGAGGGATTAATTATTGCTTGAGATCTAGAACCTGATGAAGTGTTGTTGCAACAGTAACTCTGCTCAGTACGAGAGGAACCGCAGATTCAGACATTGGGTTCATGTGCTTGGCTGATAAGCCAATGGTGCAAAGCGTCCATGTGACGGATTATGACTGAATGCCTCTTAAGTCAGAATCCAGCCTGGAAGGTGATGATGCACTCATGCCCCGCTGGTGACAGACACAGTTAGACGGCTGTTGGGCTGTTGCTAGAGCCGACATCCGACCTTACGTGAGCACGGCAAGGGCCGCTCCCTAGTTGGTGCATCCTCCTGTTCGAAAGATGGGGTGCTAAATCACTCGCAAACGACCTAGTTGAAGATCGGGGTGTCGTAATCACTAGAGCAGTCTTATCACTGCAATTTGTTGAGATTCAGCCTCAAGATCTATCGATTTGGCCGCCTGGAGCGCAGGCGCATAATACAGATCTAGAACCATAACTTGCTAGTTTTTTTCATAGAGGGAAGTTGCAACTTTAGGCTTTATTCATTTGAGATCAACTGAAAGGTAACTACTCATTTTATTTAACTTGTCAAGGGCACTTCCCAACAAGTCCTGTGTCACTGTTTTAGAAAGATTTTGTGTGTTTCTCACAACCAAATGGTGCAATTGCTAAAATAAATCGCTTTTCAATCAGCTATCAACGAAAAGAAGCAGTGTTCTAGTTTTCAGGTTATGGCAAGATTTTCTAAGTTTTTCCAAGATTGCCTTTATGTCAAGCTTCAATTCTAGAAGCACATCCAGAAGACAAAAAACAAGGTAGAAATGAGAATCAACATCTTGAAAATGCTGTCCAACAGCAAATGAGGGAAGCAACCCAAGCATTATCAGAACAACAACTTTGATATTGTGTTACTTTGGCCTGTCTGGTTTGGGGAAGATTCTGTCATGTGAACAAGGTCAAATCAGCTCTCCCCCAAATTTGTCAGCATTTCACTGAATACCTTAAACCTATAAACATTTGTAAACTCTACCTGTTGCCAGGTTTCCCCTACCTGGCCTCAGATGTGTTGCAACCTGACAAGCCATTCAGCTGAAGCAATCAGATGACCAAAAACAGCCTTCTACAGGGCCAAAGCTACAGCAGGACCTCAATTTAAATCAAGAAGATCCTTCCTAGGCCATGTCAGACATCCTGTCTCATGAACAGCAGAAACATGAATAGAGCTGTAGGAGAAGGAACTCAAATATATATCCTACTCTGCAAAAAAAATTACTCTTAGCTGCCTTAGATCAGGCACTGGCAAAGCTAAAGCAAACATGGTGAAGTGGAATATACATCCAGTGCTCCCTGCTACAAATGTGGTGAACCATTGCAAACAATGATACAGTTCAATGTCCACTCCTGTCTGCAACATGCAACACAGGTGACCTGACCTAGCAGACTACAATGATAGAGGAAGATGGTGTCTCACCAAGTAGCTTCCAAAGATATGAAGACACGAGGAAGAATTTTAAAAAATGCTCACCTTCTGTATGAATCAATTCAAAAATTACTTTGTACATGTGAATTTTACTGGCAATCGCAAGTATTGTCATAAAGTAGCCCCACTTTATAAATGTTCAACACAACCTGTGTCTTTCAAGGAGATTTTGATGCTTTTGTCCCATGCAGTTGTCTTGTTAGTGAAGGAAGCAAAAATGTGTGAGCAGCCAGCCTATCACCAATTCCAAATTAAGCAACATGAAGCAGGATAAGTCTTGGCCATCAAAAACAATGCATTCAGTTTTGGTGATCACAACAATGACAACTACTGTTTGATGCTGAGAGTAGAGCTTGACCGATAGGGCTTTTTTGAGCCAATGTTTTTCATTGTTCATTGCTGATAACCAATAATTTTGCATAACTCAAACCACAGCGGAAAGACATTGCAGTGCATTTTTTCCTCAGTATATAGGTCACAAACAAAAGAAATAATTGCAAACGTTACAGTTATGAAAGAGCATATTGTCATTATGATAAGTTAGGAACAGGCAGTGTCTATTTTGCCTCATGAGGCAAAGCAGATACTGGCTGGTGCAATTTTGCCTTTCACAGAACATGGTTGTTTGAACTGGTCACGTTACCAGGTTGGAACATTTGACTGTGATGTCTGCAACAGCTGAATCTGATGGACAAGTCTTGTCATGGTTTTAGTGTTGGCAAGCTGTTGGCAGCTTCTTTGCATTGTGTGAACTGTTGGCTAAGCCCTAAAGATAAAACCTAAAAGCCTTGCCTCTTTGCATATTGTACTTGTCATGTGACCACTTCAACCAGTCAAGTACAGTTTTTTCCTCATGAGACAAAATGGACACTAACTTACAAATAGGCAATAAGATATACAAATGGCACAAGCCTTAAGAGCAAAGAGTAATTATGAAAATGACATTATGTATATGTCATTACATACTGGCATAAAACGAAGATGACTTATTGTACAAACAACAATTGCAGAATCCACCATAATTGTAGACCAATAGGTTGAACATAAAACGGAGTTGCAGCATGTCAGTTTACAATATTTGCGCAACAAATTAACATGGTAGTCGCAGCAGAAAGAGAGAACAGTATTGTTATTACTGGAGGTATTATTTTGAGTAACTCACCAAAAAATTTCATTACACCACTGCATCAGCAGTATCAAAGAGCAGTGACCATCACACATAATGCTACATTATAATGCATCTTAGACCAGCTCACAAGATGTTTTCATAGGTCATGACTGCTGCAGTTCTAAGACTATTGTGAGTAACTCTGAATCAAGCATGCAAGCAAATCTACAAACAGGCAAACATCTGTTGCATGTAAGTACACCCTTGCATATGTGTGATGTATTACTAACAGAAACTATCACTTAACTGCGATGAAGAACCAAACAACATCAAATTCTGTGCAAACCTGGACCTGGGTCACTGTTTGCTATGATGTAGGCACTTTTTTTGATGCACGCTGAAAGGCCTTGTCTCTCTATGTGACCTTACTAGAACAAACAACCACCACAGCATGTAACCTGATCTGTTCGTAGGCAGTCACTTGCTTACGGCATAAAAACCTGTGAGCAAATGTTACATCATAGAGTAGTTTATGATTGCACTGCGGTCTGATTATTATGCTCTGCTTGATGTAGTTGGAGGCTTGCACACTGTAAGGAACAGAAGAGAGAATTTGTGTTAATCAGTCAGAGATGAAGTAGCAACTTGGGTTTCCAAATACTCTGTGCAGAGCAATAGCATAACTTTTATGAGCAAATATCACCAATATATATTGGCAGAATTTAGCCGTTATGATACATTGGCAACATTGTCATATTAGCCATCAGCATGCCGATGCACTGTTCAAGCTCTAGCTGAGACCAGCAAACTTCAGTCATGGTTTAAGATATGGTGTGGTATGATAACTTGTTATTTTACTCCCTCTAATAGGTAAATCAACCTGATTTTTCTTTGCTCTGTGGAGGAGTTAAAGCCTTTATTAGTTGTCAAGCAATATAAATTGGAAATGAACTAATATTTTAAGTTTTCTGGTGTAACAAAATTTTGCTTATATAGTAAGTGGAGAATCAATTCAAATTAAAGACTGGCACAAACCTACCTTGATATTTTTAATTTTATATTTTTCAGTCAACAAATGACACATTTGTTAGTGATCTTCAAAACCATGTTCTGCCGTATCTTGAATCTTTGAATGAGTATTCAATTCTTACTCAGTTCTTAATGGAAACAGCAAAGACCAATTTGCAATCTTGCTTGTTGGTGTTTCAACACCATGCTGTACAGGCAAGTAAATATGGTTGCATCTCTAAGTGTCCAACAATAAAATTATTGTCATACTTTTGTTTTCAATCTAAGTTTGCATTTATTATCAAGACTGCTGTCGACATTCTCTCTGTTGATGTTTCGCTTGTACATGGTTACATGTCTGGCAAAGTATCCAAGTTTTCCAATGTTGTATTTTAAAATATCCATGATACAAAAAATTTTCTAAACTTCATGGCATGGTTATAATACACATAGAAAATTAAAATCCAATTCCAGGCCAGTAGAACTTTGTGCTGGAACCAATCAATTTTTTGCTGAATTTGGGTATGCTACCTATTAGTTAAGCTACATTACCAAGAGGTTAGTCAATTTTAGTGGATAGCTACCCATCTCAGCTGTTGTTTCCTATCAAGAAAGTAAAAATTTGTTTTGATAAAAATCAACTGAAAAGCAATAAATGAGTATTTTCACAGCAAACATTTAAGGATTCCATATTTCCAAGCACTGAAGTGTGGATTGATGTGGCTGTGGGGTGCATCTTTGCTGCTGAGAAACGTATAGCGCTAACACAAAAACAGGCTTGTATGATTTTGAAAACTCTCCCACGCCATGATGATTTACAGATGTCCTCAAAGATGAAGGTAAGTTTTTGATGTTTGAAGAGTTCACAAGGATGTTTGCCAATTCTATCCTTTCCGTAGGTTGCAGAAGTGAACCAAATCTTGAAATCATGCCAACTGTTGGAAAAGTATGGAATTGTGAAAACACCTTCTAGTTTGAAGAAAACGTTTGAAACTTCTGAAGATGCAATGTTCTTGCTTAAAGCAGTTGCTTCTACAATGGGTTAGTGGTTGTCAGTGAATGAATTGTTGTGATAATTATTATTTGCAGTTCAAAAACATTTGCACGAGAGGTAGGGGTGTGACTGCTTGTCATGGTGACCCCATTCATTGATTGTTAAACTGTCAAGAAATATGTAAATGGTCAGAGTACAGTGGCGAGCAAAGACCCAGAAGTTTAGTTTTTTTCTTAATAACACTATTAGTTTTCTTAAATCTGCAACATTTGTTCTGCACATATGATGTATGACATAGCACTCACTCTTGGCGAAATATTGGACTACCAGCATTAATGGCATTGGATCACCTTCACAATTTCTGGTGTATGAACTAAATGTCAGTGTAGCATCTGAGAAATAAGCAGTTTGATAAACCATGCCCAGAAAAATTTTTTGTTAAGAGTGCTGGCAAAGCATTGCTGTTGCAAAGTCATTAAATTTTACAGTGGATTGATATGTTTTACTGAGCAGGGAGCGAATTCACTGCAAAAAGAAATAAAAAAACATTAAGACTGGTGTCCGGGTGGTTTCGAGGATTTTCACACCAAAACAACATAATTGCACGTGCCTTTGCGTGAGCGTAACTCTAGAGCCAAAAACAGCAGAAAATTGTTCAAAGGCTCAAAAGATATGGCAAGTCTTCTAGTCTGCACTCGAAAAAATTTTTTGGTTGGGGGTGCGGTTTTTTAGTGAGTGACAGCATAAGTAGAGGACTTTTTGGCCACCCTGTCGCACTTCACCTGGCCCTGGGCCCAAACCATTAAATAAAGTTTGTATTGGAAACTAGACTTCAATCCGAGTCTTTTGATACTTTGGATGACCTGCTGGGGTTTCGGGTTCAAAAGTTATGATCTAAAGTATTAAAAATATTTGTTATATTAGTTAATAAGATAATTAATTAATTTGTTTATTTTAGATCATAGCTTTTGACCCAGAAACACTAGAAAGTCGATCAAAGGCTCAAAAAACTTGGACTCGAGCCTAGTTTCCAATGAAAACTTCCATGAAATACTTTGACCTAGCCGGTTGGGCCCGAGGCCAGGTAACATGAGCCAAAATGGCTCCAAAACTGCTTCATTTATGATGTCACTCACAAAAAATCCGCACCCCCCAACCAATAAATAGTTTTTCGAGTGCAGACTAGAAGACTTGCTGAATCTTTTAAAGGTTTGAACAGCTCTTCAGCGCAATCGGCAGAGGAGCTATGGCGTTGGTAAGACAACCGAAACTGCTGGTTTTAGGGCTGATTTCTAGGTAAGATATATTCGTAGGCTGGCTGTCAAGGTGTTAAGAGGCTGAAGATGAGCTAATCACAATAGTTTTAAAAGTTTTGCAGTAGCCTTATAATAGGGTAACGTAAAATATCTGTGGTACTTTAACAGGTGGTTGTTGGGAAAAGTTTTATGTGTATAAAAGTCAGCTTTTGATTTCTGACTAGTATTTGGGTACAAATTATGCACATTATAATGAAGATTGTATGATTACTATTTGACCAAATGTTATTGCCGTTTGCCCATTCATATTGAGTGTTCCCAAATGTTCAGATTGTAGAATTTGCCTTTGTGGTACTGGTGCTACAATGTGCTTTGCTGCGGTTGTAAACATTCATGACAATCAGTGATCATGCTGCTTTGATTGTTTTGAGACACATTGGCAATGCTTTGGCTAAGAACAAGGTTGACTAGAAGTTGTTTAAGAATATAGTCAACCATAGCATACTTGTATATGATAGCTCAGGAAGAATGGAGTTTAGTGGGCTAAATGTAAAAGCTTACTTGGTTGATTAGAGCAGGGCCTGGGTGTGTCCTAATCTTGAAATTCTGCTCACACAATTTATGAAGAGATGTGGATGATTTCTCTTTCTTGTCGAATTTCTGTCCCTTTGCCTGATGTTAATAATTTACAGTTTTTTTGCTTGTCTGAAGGCAGTAGCAGCACAGGCCGTTGTCATTATTATGTAAACCTGTGGTACAAATCTTTTTTAGGGTATTGTGTGTTGTAACTCATGCAAATAATATGCAAAGCACGTCTACACATCTTTAGGTCTTTATTTTATTGTTTGTTTTTGTTTAAATTTCTATGAACTAAAAAGTTAAGCTAATGTAGCTTGCATCAGTGCAAAACACCATCAGTCACAGAGTTGCTGTAAATTATGTGCAACAGAATGCTTTTCACCTCCAGGTGTTTGCACCCCTGAAAGTAAGTAAGACTTCATCAATGCTGCTGTTTTGCTTAATGCAGTCATATCATGTAAGGGTGTATTTTGGTATATTAGAATCAACAAGACAAGGTAATATCAGTAAAGACATGCATACTAGAGGCATTTCAAATCACCTCAAACTTCTTCACCTGCACATGAATCAATAGCATGCGTAAGACTATGGTTTAAGCTAATATCTTTTGTACAAAATTAATATACATTCCAGTATTTCAAACATTTGGAGGTTAGCATTGCATGATGTTTTGTAATGCAGGTGACTGACAACATTAATGTGCAAAAATTAAGATGTTTGCTTTTTTAACACGAAACTGGTTAAATATAAAAAACTCTAAATGCTGTGCTGTTATAGCAAATGTGTCCAACATGGTGTGGCTGTGACATTAAACTGGCATTGTCTTATAAATTTACATGTACGTTTGTAGGTCTTTATCATAGCTCATGACTTGTGAATAAACTTAACTCTTGTGATTATAGTTGAAAAGCCTTCATTTGCATCAGTTACTTCATGTAAAGAAGTGCTGCATGACATGTTGAAACTATGTGGCCAGAGTTTTGATGCACAAATATGTTCATGTATTTGGATGGACACCTTATTAATGTCAGCAAGCTCAGAATGTATTCATGTGGCAGGTATACATTCCTCATCCAATATACTTTTTGCAAGAATAGCAAGTGTTGCTGCAATTAAAGCTTACTTCTGCACACGCTCTGTTACAAATTGTGGTGTAAGAATGTGACAGTGCATCTTTCGTTTGATTCATTTCAATATTTCTATTTCTTGTAGCAATCTGTGATTTACTACTGCATAGTTTTTTTGCTGGTGATTTTCAGTGTCAACACGTGGTTTAAACTGTTGTGTTGCTTGGTAAATAACGTTAAGAGTTTGCTACTTGGCTTAAAAAGTTGAAGCTATAGTTTCTCATTGCAATAGTGTTGTTGCTCAAAACTATGATTTTTGTTCACTTTTTTTTTCAGAAAACCTGCTGTCATACTTAATTACTGATATAAAGCTATCACGAATGGTGAGTGGTAATTATAACAAAAAGTTTTGGATTGTGCAGCCCAAACAGAAAAAGTGGGATAATTATCTACCATTATTTTTATGAACCTATTGTAATTTTTGTAATAGTTTTGCATATATAGTGTGAAATGAACACTATCTTGTTGATAGACCTTTTCATTATCGATAATGGAATTTGAAAACGTTTGGTTGTCATTACCTCAAACCGGAAATTATTTGGAATGCAACAATTCTCTTCCAAAACACCAAATGTTAAAAAACCAATGTGTTTTTTACTTTTAGGAAGTAGGTTTTTATGTCTTTTTATTCAAATCGAAATTCAGATCAAGCTAGATTGGCTTTGTACTATGGGCATAAGCTAACATGCAGAGAATGCTTTGCTCTTGGAAATTGCTACTATTCAAAGCTTTGGGCAGTTTATGGCTAAGTGGCACTGTTCAGTTAATTGTCTGGGCATTTCTCTGCTATTTATTTCTTACTAAATTGGTGTGTTTGAAATTTTGTTACACCATTTACTTATTTCTAGGGCAACCACAAGTCAATAAAGTCAAAAATTTTCTGTCTTTTTTCAAAGTTTCTGAAATGTCCACAAACCAAATTTCACGCTCATACCATGATCGACTCCCAAGTTATTACGTCAAAATAAATTCAAAATTTATCATTAGGCCAAAATTTTTCGTTAAGTCAAATTTATCTTGCAGCACAGTTTTTTTTCTTCATCAATATTTCATTGAAACTACCACAACAGATTTTGATATGTATTTGCATGTTTAGTTGCAATTCTGTAATAATAGTGGCTTTGTTGCGACTTCTTGCATAATAATTATGTTTTGCCTACTACTGGACAATTGAATACTATGTAGGCTAGGCGTGGTAAAGCAAGAAACGTGGTCCTAATGTACTTTGTTTGGTAAATGCTCAATGCATTATGCATACAGTATTTCAACTTCATGATGTACTGTAGTTATTAATGTGCTTATCAATACATCATCCCTTAAGTTAAACGACCAAATTTGTTAATTTTCAAAGTGTAGTGCATGAATATGCTGCTGAGTTAACCACAACCTCAAAGGCTGAATTATTTTGCAATTGCAAACGCAGGAGATTTATAAGACAAAATATGGTCAAAATTTTAAGTTTTTAGGTCAAAAAATTGGTTGCCCTACTTATTTCCTTTGAAAAGTGAAAGCTTTACTGCGATGCAGCTTCGGTTACTGCAACTGAGCTGTAACCCTCTGAAAAACTTGAGATACCTGGGTCCTCCTTGCAGCGTGGACATGCAAAAACCTGTTAGTTTTTTATTACGTAAGTGATCATTGGCTATCTCGTGTTCAAGAAACAGTGTAATCATAGCTTTTGATTTATATTAGGTCAGCCCAATTTATGCATTTCAAAAAATAATAACACATGTAATGGAAATGAAATAGCATAGTTTTCTATTTTTGGTTTTGTGATGGTGTTATTTTTTATTGAATATAAATATTTTAATGTGCAGTTACGTTCATGATAATTGCTTTTGGTGTTATTGTAATAGAAAGTATAGTTCAACTGTCTGTTGCACTTGTGAAATAAAATGTCTTGCATGCAGGACATCTTGGTGCTTGTGTTGTCTGCATGCCAAACTTATATAAACAGCTTCACAATGCAATCCAAGACAACTGATAGATTAGAATTAGCTCAGTCATGTTTGCTGGTCATTGGAAAACAAGATCCGTTTATTTGTGACAAACTGGATATTATCAATGGAGTTTTGTTCCTGCGGTCACACAGCTGTGTGGATATATCTTTACATGGTAAGATTAACTGTAATATATGACCTACTGATGTTGTGTGAAAATATGATGATAATTTCATTTGCGTTTGCTGGGTGACAGCATTTAGTTTTGGTTAAGCTGCTATGCCCTCTGTCCTTTTATCTGACGATGACTGCATCTATTGCTGAGAAAGTAGAGTAGTGGTTCATGGGTGCATCGTGTCTAACCAAGGCCTTGAAAATAGATCTTTACAGCCATCTCCTTCAGCTGACAACTTAAAGGTCATGCATTGTGAAGGTCAATTTGATGACGTGAGTCCCACAGGGATACACTACGTCATGCTCTGCAGAAGAAACAATAAATTTATCCACTTAAACTGTTACGCAGAGGATTTTAGTTACGCTTCAATTTTCAGACCCGTTAGTGAAAGAAATACAAAAATCAACAAATGCTTGCCCTGAAATAAATGCAACCATGAAAGGTAAACTAAAATCCTGAATAGAGAGTAACTCCAGGTTCAAGTCATGCAACATTTTTTTTACTCGAACCTTCCTTAAATTCAAAGTCAAACAGTGTATTTGACTGAAGGAGAAAATTTCAATAAAGCAAGCGCTTGCTTGTCCTTTCCATGACTTTAATCCACAATGGTTAATTTCCCTCTTTTACAGTGAAACTAAACTTAATCATTATAGATTGATCATGTTTAGTTTAAACTCATTGTCAGATAGAGGCAAGCTGGTACTGGAATGTTATGGATAGTTAGAGGCAAGCTGGTACTGGAATGTTATGGATAGTTTTTAGCAAGGTGGACACAACTTCACCCTCAGATGTATAGTGTGAAGCACATTTTAGTCAGATAAAAAGTTGCTGTGTAATACCTCAGCAGTACTTATGCAATGCTTACAACTTTTTTCATGGCATGGAAAGTCTAAACACATGATTTATGATGTTACTGTGCAAAAGATTAGCAGATTTTCTAATCCTTTAAAATCTCATGCAGTCACTATTTTTGTGCATGCTATAGTATTTCTGTTTCAAGATTTAGGGAAAAATTGTTTTTTGATTCTGTAGATTGCATTCATTAGAAAAACATTTAACAGTTTTGGTGAAAGCTGTTCGGACAGAGTCTCTGAAGGGTGTTGTAGTGAATTGATCCTTTTTTGGATCTCTAATAAGATCTGAAAGTTTCATTTCGTGCTTGCAGCCTTTGTGAAGTTGTACAGGTGCTTGATACACCTGTATTTAAAGGTCCTCACAATGAGGACGTAACAAATATCTGTTCTTGGTGCATAGTTTCCCATGTTCTGGTAGACCAGGGGTAGACAACTTGTCTTTGACTGGGATCGACTAGAAAATTTCTTACTAAATCACAATCGACTGGTTGGTAATAAAGTCACAAGTACAAAATGCCAAAATTGATCATTGCATGTGCAAGTACAGTGTGCCATCGCCTTAGTCGTGATGTACAGATAGAAGGCAAAGTGTCTGTTATGCCTAAATCATGATTGTCACACAATAACAGGAAAACATGTCACAACACCTTCGCGGCATCTGGCGTGCTAGCCTATGGTCAGCCATCGCAAGAGGCACCAAAGAATATACGTGACCAACCAAATTGATAGATACTTTTTATGTACTTTGTGGAATATTGATTGAAAAGTGTTCTTTTTAGGTATCTTGTCAATTCAATGCAAAACCAGGCGCGTTTGACAAACTGACACTCGGCGGTCAACTTGTTGGCCACCCTTGTGGTAGACAATGCTTTTTTTCATCATCTTCGACCAAGTCGACACTCTCCTCCATGGTAGTTGCACCATTCTAGTTCAGTTCATTCAATAATGTTGAGGATGTTTGTGTTGCCTTCATTTTTCCAGCAGTACCCAACCTTTCATCAGTTAGTTCCTCTCATTTAAACAAAACAAGAAACAGCTAATGCATGAAATCAAACATTGTTGAATCAGACCAATCAAATCAACCCCAAATTAAGTAGCTCCTTGACATTCCCTGCATATTGAATAAAGAAGCTTTTTCCCTTGTTCTTGTTTCTACAAAAGTATACTTCAATCAACTACATTTGAAGATAGCACTGAAAGTGATGCATTTTACCTAAAAGAAAATCAGATTTGTGTGACTCTGTCATTAACATCAGGAGACCACTAGGTTCAGATATTACCACAGATTATTAGAATCAGGAAGTTTGTTGTCTTTTTGCTTCCTTAAACCATCTTGCACTGCATTGTTTTGAATTTTTCAACTCCACCATATTTTTTGTGAAGTACTGTAGTCACAGAAAGTAGTGTGCAATACATTTTTTACATTGCCTCACCTACGATGAATTTTGTACATAGTTGATTACACTTTGGATAAAGCAGTTGTTGAAAGGTGAATGGTAATGCTGATGAGAAAGTTTACAAGCAGCACAATTAGTTAAAAACGAATTCATTACTTGGTTTGGGAAATTCCTTTAAAGTTTTATTATGAACTGAAGTGTTGCTATAATGGAATGCATACCCTTATGTTTGCATTGTGATCTTATTGTAAGTCATCTTCAAAGTTAATTAAAAATGGACTAAAACACCAACATAAAAAGTAGGACACATTGTTGTATGTATTTCTGTGTACGGAAACAACATGAGTTGTTTCGAATGTGAAATACATCAAAGTGCTGTGCTGATTTCTTAAAGAAATAGCACGTTAAAGTGCTGCTCTAGTTGATTCATCATGTTCTCAGGAGCCATTCCTTTTTTCTTCCATGACTTGACATTTCATGTATATGTTTGATTTGACTACTTTTCTGTATTGTAATTCCAAGTTTGTGATTCTGAGTTAGGTTTACTATTTAGTGTAAGTTTGCTAAACATTGTAACCAAAATTGCACCATTAAAAAGTTTTTTGGAATACAACTGTATATTTTACCCACTATGCAGCTTGTGGTACTACAAGTCTAGGAAAAATGTCAGGGTGTCTACTTATCTGTCCAACTGCAGGTTTTGCCTTGGTAGCTTGTTATGCTGGTTAAAATTGTGAAAAAACAAAAACATGAATTGAAGTTTTTCCTAGTTTTCAAAAACTAAACTTAATCAGCAGGGAACACAGATTGAAAACCATGTTTAATGCTCTTATTGATGCCAGATATTTTACATATAGCTTTATTTGAATCACATTAGAATCAATGTATTTTTACATGGCAGGAGGATGGTCAATGGCCATCCACTGGCACTGCAAGACCTGTTTGTGTTGCATTTGATTCATGCATGGTTTTAGCTTAGTTCAGTGCATGTGGGTGAAAAAATTGGTAACGAGCTTTGGAATGCTGTTTAAAATCATTGTTTGTTATATTTACATAGGAATAATGTGGAAAGATAATGAGTCCCTTGTGATGGAAGTCCTGGACAGAAGTTTGATCAGTTACAGTAACATAAAGGATGTTACTCATCTTGCATATTTATTCAGAGTTTGTGGTGGCGATGAAGTAAAAAGAATGGTCAAAGTTTATAATTGGAGTTTGAAAAATGCTCTGCAGGTAATTTTTTTGCTCTGTTCTGTGTTCATCTCACTACACACCTTGGTCAATTTGTGTGAGGTCTTTTAAGACATGAATGTTGCTTCAAATCTGTATTATGCCTGCAGGGATGGAACAAAGCATACTACTGTCAGGTCAGCTTTTACAGGAGTATAATATCAGCATAACGTGTAGGAACTATTGTTTTCACTAATGTATATTCCCCATCTCTTTCACTACCTCCATTCTCACTTTTTGTGAAAGCTTGTTAATTGAAAGTTTTTTGGGTTGTTTGAGAATTGCAGAAATTAATATTTTAAAAGTTGGTGTTTGATCTTTGTTGCTCCAGTTGTTATTCAAATGAAAACATAATTGTCCATTTTATGTCACACAAACTTATTGTAGTTAATTTTTAAGTTTGTTTTCAATATAACTAGGATGTTTAGCATGCATCACACTCTTTTCTATTTTGGCAAACATTTCACTTTGCAGTGCTATGTTTTCTCATTGGCTCTGTCTTTTATGTGAAGAAATTTGAAAAGCAGTGTTTGCCAGTTTAAGGTTTACTACCCAAGAAGCACAGTAACAAATAACTCAGTGTTTGTCATCAGTTTCAAAAGCTTTTTAAGTAGACTGTGCCATGCTGTTAGGTGCTGCTTTTTTTCAGTCATAGACCAAAATGTATTTGAAATGACCAAAATAAATTTAGTTATTTTGGTCAGAATGTATGAAAATGTAGGCTAATGAACACTGTTATGGCGAGTTTTAATACAATTGTGAGGCAAATGACTGAAATGTCTCAGCAAAAAAAACATGATTAGGTGTTGTGTCTGTCTGCATTGTTGTCTTGAACTTAATTCTTCAAGCATCACTCCAAAAAAGCTGTGTTTTTCCAAATACTCTGTCAGATGTGCTGTTCTTTTCCCACAATGATGGCAATCATAGGTGATGTGTGAAATGGAGTTTACTGTTTTATGATTGCTTGTCTGATGTTTAGGAAGCTGATTATGAGCTGGCACAGGAACTTTTGGAAAAGTTGATGGTTAAGAACTGTTCTGATATCTGGCAGCAATGTATAGAGGTGGCAACTTTTGGGGTAACTCTGGACCTCTTGTTTCGGTATGCATATCAGTATTATAACTTTTCCAAAAAATCGTACTAACTTTACTTTCTGCTATTCATGTTGTTATGTTGCAGTTGTCTCCAGGTTTAATTTCAATAAAATTGAAGTCTTTCTGCTGGTGATTCCTTTTTGTTTATTAGCTGATGTTTTGACCACCTATTTAAGTAAACTTTGTTAGGACTATGTTTTAACCATGTGCACATGCAATATATCAATAACAGAAGCAATGGGCATTATAGTGACAAGACAGCATACAAAGTAAATAAATGCTTGTCAACTCTAATTTCGATTTTGTAAAGCTATAGGTAACAGTTTGAAAGCTACAGTGAACAATTAAACAAATGTAGTACCATACAATGCCCATTGCTTTTTGTTATTGTTAAACTGTATGTGCTGATGGTTAAATGATTGCTCTGAAAAAAATTTCTTGAGCTGGTGAGTAAAACATTGACAAATGAACAAAATAGAAAAAATCTCTGCAGGAGAAACTTCAATTTGTTTGTTAGAATAATGTTTTTTTTGGAGAAACTTACATCTAAATTGTTCTAACATGTCAGGTGCCAATGTCTTTCATATGCAATAACACTTTGTGATAAAAGTCATCTTCTTCCAGCAACAAAACTTTTGTGTAAGTTGAAATTAATGGTCCTTGAAAAAATGGTTGAATGTGACAAAAAAAAGAAAACATTGCAGGTGAGTGCATTTATTGGGCTTTGCTTATTTGTTTTATGGCTGCGTTTGGTTTTCACTGAAATGCACTATGCAGTCAGCTATAGACAATAAGAATTGTCCTTCATATTGTCTAGGCTGCATTGGAAGTAGCATTTGTTTAAATTGTCTCATCAAACAAGACAAAAATAAAATGACGTCTTTTTTGTGGAAACTGCTGAAGCAAATAATCTGTGCACAGATATATTGATCTAAAAAGATATCATTCTGATCAAGCAACCCTGTTCACTTTCTCATTGTGTATAATGTAAACTGCTCATAAATCCAAGCTGAAGTTAGTGCCTTGCCTATTGTCATGTTGTTTTTGCTATACCATAAATGTATAAAAGTATGTGGTGGCAGAAAAAAACTGCTTTCCATATTACTTTGTTTTTGTCTTTACTATCTTTTGAGCAGAAACAAATCTTCTGGATAAATGAGTGATGTTTAGGAATATTGTATTTAACTGCAACTTAGTGTTACAGCCTAATTTCAAACATATCGATTAAACATATTTGATAAATGCAAGCTAACCATTGCTTTTGCTCTGTATTTTTAAAAATTCTTAGGTAGAAATTAATACCTTATCAGGAAGATTTATTTTGTTGTTTTTTTTCTTACAGGAAGATGCGACTGCAATGTATGCTTCAAAAACGAATACACCTGTAAAAACAAAGAGCACATGTCTTTTTTATGAGTCACTAACCACAAGAGACTTGGTATGAAGTACAGTAGTTTCAAAGGCTTAGATGGTATCCACCAGTTTTCTGATTCAAAATTTTGTGCAGAGCTGGGTTGATATGTTCGAGTGCCCGCAACTTCACCATTGTTATGATGATCTGAAAGTTAAAATGTTGAGAAAGAGGGATACTGCTGCAAACAAAGTCCAAGAATTGATTGAAAGTATTTTGTTTGAAGATGCACCTTTGCAGATTGGTCATATTCTTGCATTGAACAATGTAAGGAAAGAAACTATTATTTAAATGCATAAAGACCTATGAATGCTTTGCTTTGATAAAGAAAAACCAAAAATATGCAGAATTACAATGGCACGAGAGGTAGTGTTTGACATAAAGTATTGTGATTTATTTCAATTAATGGTGATTTGTTTATTTAGAACACATTCACTAACGTTGATTACTTTCGGTTGTGTCATAGCTGCCAAGTAGTAATTCTCAATTCTTTATGGGTATCAAGGTTTTGTACCTCAATTTGATGTGTTCATTTGCACGGCATCATATAGTCTTGTATCTAGATATATTTGATTCCATAAGTGCCCGATTTTTCTTATAAGAAAGAGCCAAGCTGGCATCTTTGGATATCTGAGTTAATTGCTGTAAGACATAGGTAATGTTGCAACCTCTCTGCTGGCGTTGCGCTGAATGCGCGGTTCACCACGAACGGAATGCGCGCAAAGAACAACACCATATATGTGTGGCGTGAACAAGCAATAATAGAGTGATCATGGCGTGTGAACTCTATTGCTGCTTGCTGCCACAGTGCGAAGCTTTGTGCACATGCCGCTCGGGATTTCCGATCGCAACAGTAACATAGATCTGAGTTAAGCTAACTTAGTGGGTGCTGTCTTAATTAACGATCTTTGCCAACTGCAGAAAAATCTCCTAAAGGACTTTGATGGACATCGGAGCAACAGTAAATGGGCACAGACCTTGTTTGTGTCGCATGCTTTACAGGTATTTTTGTGTAAAATTATGTTATCGTCAGCTGCAATGCTTCTTTGATATAAAAATTTGTTCTCAGGTATTTGCAAATTTCANGATGGATCAGGATCCAGGTGGTATGGTTCAATGCAATCCTGCTTATCGAATGACTTGGTGGTCACTTTGTGATTTATATGTGAAGTTTACAAGCCTGGTTGATGATGCTGAAATGGTTAATGAAGCCAAATTGTGTTTGGATTTTATTCAGGTGTGAGGTGCACGACATTTTGAGTTGTAGAGAAAGGCTTTGTTTCTTGCAAAAATCATTCTCCAAACATGTCTAACATTATGTTGTGGTTAATTTTGTGTAAAGACTGAAGCTGGTAATAATATTTTTACTTCTAGTGTTGATGTTGCTTTGCAAATGTGGCCAATAACAAAGCCAGGAAACTTACTGTGATGGGGGAATTTGTACTTGTTTTTCAGTGTCATTCTGATAGTGTTTACCTCATTTTGCTGTGCTGACTGACACCAGTACGTGTTATATCTTATTATTTTTTTGTTTTTTCATTCATGCGGAAATTTTGGCGAGGTGTCAAGTTTGTGCAATTATCTTCATGGCATTCAGTGGCGTAGCAAGGGGGGCCCTCATATTTTTTAAATCGAAGTAGGGAAAGAATAGTTGCTGAAGCAGTGGGGAAAGCCAAGAGACCTGTAAAGAACTTGGGATTGAATTCGACGGATTCGGAGAAAGAGAAAACTGCTTAAAGAAGCGGCGAGTACTTCAACTGCAGAAGAAGAAGACTTAAGAAGATCTTCAGGGTGCTGTGGAAGTCCGGTGGCTGAACTGGAAGCGCTTTGATGCCACATTCCATCTGCACACTTATTTTTCTGGTTTATCTCCGAAATCCCTTTCAGAGGATGCAGAAGGAGGGTTGAAAAACAGGTACAGCCCATTAAATCCAGCATATACCTGTAACTTGAATTTTGAAATACTTCTTTGTGAAGTTCTGCGACTTGCTGAACTGGATGGTGACTTTGAATGTGATATGACAAAGGCGCCAGGAAGTGAATGGCTGAAATAGATGTGTAAAGAGAAACTCCAGGAGGTAGCGCGAAACCTAATAATTGCATTTCGCCTTTTTTTATTCTGATTATATCAGTAGCAGCAGCAGAAAGAAGATTCTCCATGCTGAAATTAATAAAGTCGTACCTCAGATCAACCATGTCACAGGACCGACTTTCCAGTCTGTTGCTCCTGTCGATTAAGTAGATGTGGCTGAACAGATTAACTTATGTGATTAGTGAATTTGCTGGTATCAAAGCAAGAAAAGTAAAAATTAAACTGGCATCACAAATAACAATTTTTTAACCTTATCAGGCAATACAAGCGCAAAAAAATTTACCACCATTACGTGTGGCTAACAGCTGCGTTTCGTTCAGGGTGGAAGTAATTTAAAGCAGTTTTTATGCTATTAGCTGCTTTTTTTGCCTTGATACTAGTTATCATCACGAATTTCGTTTGCAGTTAGCGAAGAGTATGATTGAAATGTTTAAGTAATTTTATTAATGTTCTCGTGCGCACGAAGTGAAGTTAATCTCTAATGTCGAAGTAGAAAATGTAGAGCTTCCCTGTTTCATTACAAGACGAAACCAATTTCAGTTTGCAAGTGTTTGATTCTGACATTTAAGTCACTTTAATAACTTCACTAACCACGAAACATAATCTTCCCTCATTTTAAATTATAAACAAATTTGAGGGATGGAAAGGGCGGCACTTTTATTGTCGGCCCCGGGCGGTTCTTAGCCTCGTTACGCCACTGCTGCCAATGTATCATGAACAGCAACATTCAATATGGTTGCTTGTGTAACTTTCCGATATTTTAAGTGTGTTGCTAAATAATGAATCAGCTGGTATTTAAATAAATTAATTGAAAAGTGTATGTTTCGTTCTTAATGGTGATGGCCGTGTACATGTTTCCTGCAGTATCGTTGCATATTGTACAGATGGAACAATTGAGGGATATGAATTTGAACCATGAGACCTTCATGAGTGGTGATGAACTCAAAGAAGATGCTGTTATGAACATAGCCAAGTGACAACATAACTAATTTCTAGAATAAATTTTAGTCTTAGTTGCAATTTCGTTCAAATGTGATCCTTGAGCGTGTCTTTCAATTTGGCTAGTGGCAAAACTAGTTTAATGTCCTGGTTTCCAGGTGCACTAGTGATACACAATATCCACAATGTTGGTTTTATTTCAGACTGCCTGATGATCTGATGTTCCACATGGCTGTTATACTTGCTGAAAATGGTGCGTGTGATTTATGGGCAGTCCTTGCAGTTAGGCTTGATTACCTCTTTCAAAACACTGAGGACGTTTTAGAAAAACTTGATTGTTTGGAAGTGATGCCACAGCTGCTGAAGCAACGTTCCCGACTATGTGAATGGTAAGGCATAGTTTTTGGCGTCTTACAGCGCGTTTTTGCTTAGACTTTATTCTATTTGTGCAGTTCTGATTGCGATACACTGGCAACTTGCCTGAGAATATCCTGAAATAACTATGTTAGTTCATCCTACAGCACTTTTTCGATATAACTTCACAGCACACTCCTGGGAACGTGTTTTTGAGTTGTGTATAAACTGAGTTTACATTGCAAGTATGGTGGACGATGACTTGAAACAGGCTTGATGTCAGAAAACTATGTAGTTTTTTTGTAACGAGCAAACATATTCTTAACTAAATGATCGGCAGAAGGTATGTACAGTAGTTTATAGCTCGTCAGTGACCGGTAAACACTGCACAGTGTTAATTGTTGGACCGTCGAAGAAGAGCTCAAAGGTAATATCGATTAACAAACGCCAAGTACTGCTGAGACAGTGTTTGAAAGCGAGAGCAAACAGCTGAAACCAGTTTGGAAGATTGTAAAAAATCCAGGTCAGGAAATCACCAAAAATATGCAAAACGTAGTCGAAACTCTGACAAAAATCAGGAAAAAGTTTCCTGGGAGTGAATATGCTAGAGTTTATTTGAAAATCACCGATAACAATGCTAAAAAGTTGTTGCATTGCTGTTCCATATAAGTATTCGCATCAGGACAAATTACTCAAAACTCCAGCTTGCTTTTTATTATATTCTTATTACACTTGAAGCTTGTTTAGTATTTTTAACATAAGGCCTGAAGTTGGCGTATTTCGATGCGAAATGCGTTGCCATTCTGGGAAGACATGGACACAGAAGTTTGAAGAGCTTTTGTTAAACTTCAAATATATTTTAGGTTAGAGCAAAGCACTTACCAATCTCTTGACGGGACAGATTACAAAAGATTAAAAGCCCTGTTCACACTGATGAAGACCTTTAAGTTGTGCAAACCTGTGCAGGTAGGCAGGTGTGACCAGGTATTGACTTGAAATCTGCAATGAACGTGTTGATAAATCTTGCGCGCCTCTTTCAGTGTCGTGTTCTTAACTTCTACTTAAATAGAATATGATCATTTGCTGCCATTTGAAGTTTGATAAGAGTTTACCATCTACAGTGTGGTTCTGTAGATATATATTTTGTGACGATGTTTTGTTACACATTTGCAACAAAACAATTGCCACCGCTTTTGTCAAACGTGTCAATAAATTTTAGTATCTAAAATGAATGTTGAATAAATGCAATATCGAAAGTGAAGTTTTCCCTTAAATATTCTGTAGCTTCTGCATTATATTCTACGCAATGCTGTATGGTCTATGGACTGTGTGAAACAATTTCGTCTCAAAAAACAATACACTACTACTGAATGTTGAATGAATGTCAATAAATATCTAAAATGAATGTTGAGTAAATGTCAATATCTAAAATAAAAGTTGAATAAATGTCAATATCTAAAATGAATGTTGAGTAAATGTCAATATCTAAAGCAGTGGTTCTTAACCGGGGGGGGGGCGTGTCTCCCCAGGGGGGGCGCGAGGCCTTCCGCCCCCTAAAACATGGAAAGTGTGATCAATAAATGCATTTGTTTTTGCAAATTGTTTAAAGTCAGGGGGGCTTGAAACAAAGGACAATTACTTGAGGGAGGCGTGGCAGAGAAAAAGATTAAGAACCACTGATCTAAAGCGAATGCTGCGCAATTTTCATCTTTTTTCACAAATAGGATTTTTCAAACTTCTGGATACAACCAGAGTCCCATATTTTATTGCTGGACATCCTGGATGACGAGTCATCGTCAATGGATTACAAATCATTTCTGAATATTGATTCCTCATCCACACTGAGTTCATGTCTGTATGAATATTTAACACCAAATCTGTTCAAAGCTTGTTTGCAAGTTCTTCCAAATATAAATTATGTAAGTATATTCTGTACAGGCTTCACTAAACCGCACTGTTACTTTACTACATGGTAGTATTTTTTACTTGGGTAACAACATGTATAATCTTCCTCCTATCGGAGTTTCAGCGACCTTGGGCTTTGCAACTGTTTCAATTTGTTTTTTCATAGTAACGTAATTTTGTGGCTACAGCGGCCGCAGCAAAACGATGTGAAAACTTTTTTGTCCGGAATTGTGAAGCCAGTTCAGTTTCGATGAATTCGAGCATTACTTGATTTATTTATCAAGAATTAATTGTCATTCACGGACTGTTCTGCGTTTAAGGAGCAGGACCTTCTCATCACATGCTTAGTGGATCTCGAAAAAGTATTTGACGAGAGCTGCTTGAGAAGAATTTTGCGGAGGAGTTAGAGAGAGTTTGCTGTTGATGGGTACCTGTTACTAGTCGTAAAGACTTGAATGTAGTGCCGATTTTCCAAATAAGAGCACTCATGTGCAACAGTGCTTTGGCTCTAGTGCTTGGCATTTGCGTGATTGTGATCCACACGTAATTAATTTGAATCAAAAGTGTTTGGTGAGTCGAGTCTTGTTGTTGAATATCCATCGGAAAGCGGCCCCGAGGTCAATCAAGGACAGGTGCTGGCGTGATTAAGTCTTGGACCTGGCTTAGTCTTGTCTTAGTGTGAAGCCAGCAGAACTATCAAAGGTTGATAAAAACCGTTACGACACCTGAGGGTGCTGCACCCCCCCGACATTCGCGAGGGAAACACGTGTTTGGGGTGAATGAATGAATCGCTTCAGTCTCTGAAATTCTCTTTCTGGAAAAGGTTTTTGCCGTACAGTACCTCAAATCGAACAAATAACTGTTGCACGGCAAAGGTTTTATTGAGCAAAAAATTATCTTCCCAAGCTGCAGCAGTCAATCAGCAGTTCAGTCGATTAAATCAAACCTTAGCGGTTGCCAGGTTATCAAATATTTAAGAAAAGAGTTGCTTTTATTTCTGCATACTGTTTGATTGGTTGTTTCTGGTTAAATCTTCTAAATAAGGTCGTATTTTTGGAGTTTTACTCCACTGCATCTGTTTCTAATAAAGAAATGTCGTGTTACGGTGAAACGCCGCGCTCCCTCACGCGGTTGGGCTTTTATTTACAACCCGTACATATTGAAATAAACTTCTTTCTACTTACTAGTCGATGTTACATATGAACAAAAACAAAGAACTTAATCACCGCTCCCTAGCGAATTATGCAGTGCAGTGTAAAATGAATCTGAGTGTACATTTTTGTCTATTTCAGAACTTTGAAGTTGATAGAAGCTTCATCACTCTATGCTGGTTAAAAGTTCAGTTCTGGAAAGTGGAAACTTCACACTGGATGAAAAGGTACCAAGTCATTTAGGGGCTAGCGTGGAAACAAAGCAATCACATTCATGCTCGTGTAATGTGCTTAGCGGACATTTCATGTTTTGAAGCGGCGTTTGAAGATAGATCCCATATTATCAAACCATTTGCCTCAGTGTCGTCCCGAAATTACTTTTAAAAAACAAGGAGAATCTCCGAATTAATGACGTAAATACGTCGGGATTATGACGCTGATAAGGTAATGGGTTTATTAGAAAGGAAAGTGTTTTTTAACTTTTTGCTGAAAAATTTTTTTCAAGATTGCATATCTGTCACCTTACTTGACAAATAACACCCATTAAAAATAACAAACACAAAAATATGTAAATAAAGCAAGCTCAAGGATTGAGCTTTTTCATACAACATTAAAAAATACTTTTATACGTCATAATTGCTTGTTGTATGCTTCATTGATTGGGACGATTAGTTTCGGCAAAACCAGATGGAAGCGAGGTTAACAGTTGGTATTGTAAGAATGCGGGGAGCAAAGCACTGAAACGTGCGTGTGTTCCAACTTGACGATACTTTTATGAGCTTTTGACCTCGGACGCACATGTATCGATTGATCTTCTCAGGTTGAAAGGCTGCTGTCAACTGTTCAAAGATCTTAGCTTTGGAGACCTTCTCGCTTTCATGGAGGACATCGTCTTCGGCCAGGTAAAAATGACATGACATAACAAAGCCGGACTGTGCTGGGTCGCCCACTGGTGCCGGTCAGTTGGTGAATGGTGCCTGGCCACTCGGACCACAGCAGTGTCTCCCCCCGGTCGGTTGCAACACCGTTCAACTTGCCGCCGATCAGAGTTGACAAAAACAACATTCTCTGCAAAATTTATTTGTTTGAATAAAAGCTGATGACACCTGCTCAGTAGTTGAACTATTTTCTCTGCTGCTAAAGTAACAAATAGTTGGTTCTTTGCCGGGACAGGTTGATTAAGGCTTCGCTTGCATTTCTATGAAGGGATACATTTTATAACCTTGTAATGGTTATAGTTGTTAAATAAACGGTTGCATTAAACATTTATTACTTGGTCTTTACTTTTTGGCAAGGTATTGACATTTACAAATGTTGGTAGGCTTTGCGATTTCTTGAAACTTCATCCAGAACTTCCACTGTTTTTTAACTCCGATTTTCATCACGCTTAAACGTTCAAAGAAGTTATTCAAGCCTAATGTAGTAGAGCTCGTGTGTCAGCAAATTTGCAGTGAGTGTAAATGAAACAAAGCATTCGTTTGCAGACAAACCAGGCCATCATGTCCTTCTACGATCGTTCCAGTTTATTCCACAAGTCTGTAGCAATTCTCAACGACCGTTTGAAGAAAATTAGGTTGGTATTATTTGCCGGATGTGACGTTCGTCTCATAAACTTAACAATTCCGGAACGTTCTGCTCAAGGAAGCGAAGCAGATATTTCGAAAAATATGACATATACATTTTCATTTTGTTTGTCTGTTTCAGAGAGAGAGAGTCCTTAAATGAGCATTTCCGACCGCTGGGCGCTTGTCACGTGATCTCGGGTTTGTTCAACGTTAAATCCTCGATAAGCCGTCTTAGAAGACGTTGCTGTTAGTTTTTCGCTGGAAAGGTTTGCGCAGGCACAAAGAAAGATCGGGGGAACCCCCGGTAACTGCACCACACTGAATGGTCGCGTCAGTCAATTTAACCACATTTGCATTCATAAAGATTCCACGTATTGTCACGGTCATTTCGTTTCTGTTACCCACATAGCAGGTTAGAGTAAATATAGAACGCAGGTTTGGTTCACGCACGTTGTTCACGTCATAATCACTGTATCCAGGTCTCTCTCCAGATTGGGCTACTGCAGAGTTACCAGTTTTCCTGCTTAATGATACCGATAGATTTTGTGGTCCTTTTCATCCTTTTAACGAGGTAACAAAATTCCTATGTTCACAACCCGTGCACACTTTATGGGGGGTGCTCATCATCAGGTACGGTTTGAACCTGAAGTTTGCTACAAGCGTATGTCTGTGAGCTTCGGTGACAGCTTCCACAATATTCACTGATGCCAGCACACGCAATCAATAAGTTTTTGAAGTCGCATCACTCAAAGCAGCCTCGTGAAAAGTTGGTGAGCGAAGAGAGGTTGGGAATCACTGTTGAGATCCTTGTGGAACGCTCCGCAATGATACTTCAGTTTGAAGTTGATTTGCGACTCCCCTGCTTTATATAAGTAGAGTTGCTTGGAACTTCCTTGCTTTGCAGTCCTCGTGAAGAACGCGACAGGAGTGAACAGTTAATGGGGAAATATCTTCGATACAAGAAGCATTTCAAATTGTTGTCATCAGATTTCGTGTCAGGATTGGTTGAAAAGTCTATGAAAGACCCACAAGCTTCATGCTTGGTGAAAAGGATAGATGAGTCCAGAACGTTGGTAAGTTTCCCGCCTGTGAGTTCATGTGTTGTTCACGCCTTTGCTAATCTATTACAGTAGTGCCTGGTTGAGTTCTGTTATACTTAATTGTGTTGTGCTGCAGAATATATTGTAGAATAACGTGGTAGTGCACGCCAGGCTTCAAGTTATAGCAAATCGCGCGTTTGAACGATGTTATTTTACTGTTGGGGTGTGTTGCTTGGCTTAGTTGGGGTCGATGTGTGTTTTTGGTGTAACTGACGTGTTCAAAGAGTGTTTATGTTACAAAACATTTTCAGACTCAAGTTGCCAAGCGTGGTTCGCGCTCATCTAGATACGTTTTCATGCGTCACAACGTAAGCTCTGTTGCTAAGCTACGTGCGTGTGTTACGCGAAATGTCGACAAGCCAGTCGACGTTTCAGGATGACATTTCGCTTCAACGTGCAGCTGATGCGCTGCCGCACAATTAAGGGCGGTGTGCTTTGATCATCATGCAAAACGTACTGTGCAGGCGTGTTTGTTGCTTTCAGCCGGAAAACATGGAGAAGTTGATGGTGGAATTGTTCGTAGAATCTGCGCAAATCTGCTCAGAGTACTTGAACAGCGTCTCCCCTGTCAAATGGACGCTAATGGATACTCTGGATGTCGTTATAACTGAGTTCACTGAAAAAATAAGGTAAGTGCATTGGAAATACAACCGTTGTGTCGCGCAGCCGGTCGAAGAACCAGTCTGCGGCATCCATTCTTAAAGTTGCTATTGGTTTGGCTTTTAACCTATACACAGGAAGCATCAGGATATTCAGAAATATCCCGTCTAGTGCTTTGAACAATAGTATTCTCTTTTCACGGTATTTCGTTTTGTTCAGAAATGGAGAAAGTGACGCACAATCAGAGTCTGTGAAGCTGCTCCGATCAATCGGATGTACATCTGACGGCGACAGGAGACATGAGTTGCTGGGAAAAGCTTCGTCGTTACTGTTCGGGTTTTGCATGGACACAACTGTTGATGACAGCGCGAGGTTCTCCATTCTTCAAACACTTAAAGAAGTAAGCGTCAGATGCAGGAGTGACACTGGCTCGTCTTTTGTGCTGTGTATCTTAGCTGCTCGTAATTATGAGACGTTTCCATCTTGTTTTGGTGATCAGAACATCGCTTAGAAACACGACTTTTTGCCATCCACGCTGCTTCATCTTTACCGGTATAAGCTTTTCTCAATTTTTTTACATTTTCTGTCACATCACTTTGTCATTTGTACTGTCCAATGATTGCCAGGATCTGTGATGCTTCACTGCTAAAGTTAAAGCGCTTCTGTTAGGCTAGCGTCGTCAAAGGTTGCCAGGCAACCGGCAGAGGCTATGCTGCACCAAAGCATATAAACATTTCAAAAAAGACCATTTTCGTTTGTATACCAGAAAAATTCCACGCTCCTTGTCCATTGAAATCTTTATCCACAAGTTATTGGGATGTTTGTGAATTACAGAAGTTGATGAACAGCATGATGTTAAGTTTGCCGCTTAATGATGGTTGGGGTTCTTAGGAAAAAGTGTCGTTGCGGCGGTTAATCAACCATGACGAAAATGCAACGAAGGTGTTACGTAACTGTGACGAAGAATTGATTGCTGATAGTGTGTGATGCGGATGGGGTCATGGGCCATGTTACGAACCAAATGCAATTCGACCACTTTTCATGGGAAATAACAAAGTATATGCATTTACTCTTCTTTCAATATGCTGCTAGCTCCCTGACTTGTCCAAAGTTATAATCGTGGCGTCAACTTTTTCAGTCTCTGATAAGCTGCTTTATCTTAATTGCGAACGAGACAATGCTGCGACCGCCTTTGCTTTTCTGTGGTAATGGCGAGTGTGCTTTTAGTGGTAGAATTAAGGAAACAGAACAGTCATGAAGGCGACGCTTCTGAAAATGATTTTGAAAAAGGGAGGCTGTGACGTCTTGTAGTTCGCAAAAAGGTCGGCGGATTTCTTTTACTCATCTACTTTTTTACGTTAAAATGACGAAGTTGCGGGTGATGACGTACGATTTCCAGTAAGATGAAACTAACAACTGGCACCAAACATAGATGTAGGAGCAGACAAACTTTTTGGGGGTGCGAAGGAATTTTTCCCGAATTTCCCTAAACTTGCCCGAAAAATTTTTGTGCGACAAACATCACGTGAAGAGCCAGCAAAGTCTTCATGTTTTTTGGAGGTGTATGACAGAAAAGAAAGCAGCCCTGGCGTTTTTTGTTTTTTTTTTGGAATCCACTAAACAGAAGAGGCGCGGATCTCTCCAACACAAAACAAAGTTACAAAACATTATGTTGTGGCCTCCACAAAAAAGGTCTTTAATTTATCTCATCAGACGCCATTTTTTGGAGAGAAAAACTTACATTTTGGAGAAAAAAGTCAAATTCAGACATATTTCATCATTCAGTATCATTTGAAGGTGTCGAAACATCTGTGCCCGAATTTTCAGAGATTTTGCCCGGATTTTTGATAAATCAAAATTTTTGGGGGTGATCTTGCACCCCCAGCTCCTATACCACTGACATCAAACACCAGCTCCGATACCACTGACATCAAACACCAGCTCCGATACCACCGACATCAAACACCAGCTCCGATACCATTGACATCAAACACCAGCTCTGATACCATTGACATCAAACACCAGCTCCGATACCACTGACATCAAACACCAGCTCCTATACCACTGACATCAAACACCAGCTCC
>JGI24158J21664_10000430_pt1 | contig 37620 bp, 25 predicted proteins | sample Ectturendosymbi3_FD_21664 | JGI IMG/M metagenome (IMG submission 21664) | reverse complement strand
TTGTTTTTCCTCATTGGCAAAATGTCTACGCGGGCCGGATGAAATGGCTTCGCGGGCCGGATTTGGCCCGCGGGCCGTAGTTTGGTGACCCCTGGTTTAGAACATATTTTTGATTCATGAAACAAATATATTATTCTAGGTTTTTGACATTGTATGCATGTGTGCCATGAGTGTCAATGAAATTACTGAATTGACAGTTTCAGTATTGGCATTTCAATTGGTATTTCATTCCATACACCAGTGCTGGTGTTATGAACTTTGCATTTAGGGATGTTACATGAGCACAAAAAATTTTGAATGATGGTTCAGCTATTTCTAGTCAGGGTTGATTGATTTAAATCATTTCATTTAAATCAGTGATAAAATCAAGCAAAAATCATAGGTAGTTTTGAAGCTTTCTGTGATTTGTATGACACATTTCATTGGTTTTACTCATTAAAGAAGGCAGAGACTTTTTAATGACAATGCAACTTACAAAAGCAATTAAAGTTTTATCAATCATAGCAACTGTAAGGTCACAGATTATATGCCAACTAACTGCAAAGATGATATGTGGACTGAAATCACTAACATTTGTAGACTCAGAAGTCAGAACTGTCAGAATGCCATAAGTTTGAAAGTGTAGGCTGGCATAAAGCAGGCCTGTAGGTAGGCAGGTTTTGAGGTTTGAAGGACAAAATAACCTGTTAGGAGGGAAAGATTTGTTTTATTACGGTGTATATTTAAAACAAACTTTTCTGGGCACATCGAAATTCAGTTGGCACAAAAATATTTAGGGACACTGTCCCTGAATGCCCCCATGGCTATGGGCATGGTGTAAAGTAAATTTACATCTAAATTCCAGCAAATACGAGGTATGTAGGCTGTTGACTGTAGAAATAATAATTTTGAATCGTAATTTTGATTCAGATTCATAATAACACATATATTATAGGTTTTTACCATTTTATGCATGTAAGTTATACTTTCGCAAAAGCTGAACTAGTGTAAGCTGCGTTAAAATAATCAATTTTAACAAAAGACTTTGCACCAACGAGGCTGGCAAGTTTGTATTTTTGTGCAAGATTTTTAATGTGCCATAAGTGTTAATGAAGTTGATGAACTGATGGTTTGAGTATTGTCATTATAATAAATATTTCGTTTTGTACACCAGTGCTGGTGTTATGAACTGATTTGCTTTAAGTATGTGTAAGTGCAAAGTAAGTTTGAAAGAAAGTTCAGCTGAAAATCTAGTTGCTGTACTAAAAGAAACAAAGCACAAAAAATTATATAAAAACAAACAGAATATTTTGGTAGTTTCACTTGACACGTATCAAGCAAATACTTCAACATACTACAGTACTTCATGTGCCTTTGAACTAAATTTAAGCTGAGTAGCTTGCTGTGCTTTGCCAAATTATCTAAGCCATCTTTGTTTCTCATAACAATTGTTCAATAATTTAGTCATAGTTGGTTTGGTGTTGTGCACACCTGTTCTTGTATGTGAAACTTTAGCATCTGAAAGTCAAAATTTATGGTTTATGTAAAAAAGGGCTTGATAATATTAAATGCGAAGTTGCCATAAGTCACAGAAAATTCCTGTGCTTTTCAGTTTGTGTCCAAATGTTACATTCGTCTCATCACTGTTAAAAAATGGGTTTCAAACTGCATCTTGTTGTTTGATGATTGACATCACCGTGTTCATACAATGTGAAATGTAACTGCATGCAATCAACTATAATTTTTACATTACCACCCATCCATTTCAAATCTTCAAATTTCAGCTGGTATGTTCCTTGTGGTACCACAGTGTGGCAGTAGAGAGCTAATTTGAGTGAGCATTGTTTTCTTTTGCTTACTGGCACTATGCATGTTAAAGCCTTGAGTCATCCTTTAAAGAAAACTAAATTTTTTTGCCAACTAACAAATGTCTACCCCTTTTGTTCTTTGCTTTTTATCAATAAGGTTTGCTGAATGTAGGCCAACTGCATTTGTTTGAAAAAATACTGAGTGGCTGAATGACACATATTCAGGTACAGTGCTATTGAGGGTGTATATGAATAGTTTTTTTTGTGAATTCCTGGCCATTGAAGGAATGGAAATATTTCTGCTTGTTCATAATCGTTCTAATTTTCACAGTTGAAAAACTGAATTCATCATCATCCAATACTTCTTTTGTTTTTAAAAATGACCGGTATTCTATTGGTCTGAGAACTAATGTTTTGTCAATGAGACATTTAGTTTGGAGCTTTGTAATAACAAGCAGCCTTCACATGAAGTAAAGTGCTACATGTACAACTTCAACATTTGTATACAGTGTTTGCAGGTCAATGCATGATAATTGAAAAAATACAATGGCTAATGTTCAAAACTGCTCTTAAAGTTTTCCCGCACGTCTGTTGCAGCCAACTTCTTTTTATAATGGGATAGTTCCTACTTGATGTGTGGACTTATCCTTGCGTCGCCTTTCCAAGAGTACAATGACGCCACCTTGTTTGCATAGCTTAATCCACTTTTATTCCCTTCTTTGACACCAGTGTTGTTGTATCGGATTACCACTGCTTTTAACAATGCAACGCACTATAAATATTGTATTTAGCTAATCTCATAAGTGTATCATTTATGGAATATCTGCCACATTTGAGTCGAAATTCGCTTTCCTTTTTTCCAGATTTTCAGATCAATCATTTGTATGTGCAATGAGAACGAGTCTGGCATGTTGGAATAACTGGCTGATGTCTATTATGCTTACTTGCGGTCCGCCGTTGCGGGATTAAGCTGTTTTGATATCAACAGCGTGTAGAATTTAGCTAATCTCGCTTTTGTGAAAGAAGCTATGTCTTTGCACTATACCGCCCGACGGCCGAAGATAAATGAGCGTTCGCCTTATAAACAAAAGCTGCAGACCAACGCCCCCGGTTATCATAGCAAAAGCAATTCTACTGAGCTTTTGAACCGTAAGAGTGATCGCGACGGTAAAGACGTTGCTGACTTGCGCCGCGTGCGTGAACTTTCACGAACGTCTAAGGAAAAGCTGGCTAGCGCTGACGGCGCAGACACAGACACCTGGTCGGGGTCGAGCAGGCCCGATGTGTTGTCGATAGACAGCGACTTTGACAGCGGGAACTGCCTCACGGAAAGCCCCGACCAAGAGCCCGGTTCGCCGACGTTAACCGACGGGGAATTGACCGAGGAAAAGCGAACGGGCGTCAGCGTCGGCAAAAACGAATCAGGCAACTTTTCGTTTTGTACCCCTCCCGCTCGCATCGTATCGGCGACGGTCTCTCGAGTGCGCGTTGGAAAAAAGGCGAGTCGTCCGACGAAGAATGAAAACCCGCAGCCGAAGTTGTCCGCTCGCAACGTAAACCTGGATCCAGTTTCAGCTGCTCGCCATTGCCCGTCGGAAGGTTTTTACGCCCGGTCGGCGGTCAATGAGCAACCGGTACCGAATTCCCAAGTAATCCATTTGCCAACTTCGGCAGCAGCAGGGCCAGGCTACGCTTCTGTTGTCAGTTCAATCGCCTTTAATGGCAGAAAGGCAGGCGGCGAGGTGAAGAGCTCTGACGATGGTATGGATATGAAGTTCGCGGACCTAACTCATCAGCAGTTGAAGCGATCGTTGGACCAGATTCACGGACAGCACGACACCAGGCCCGCAGTCGGCTTTCCCCCCAACTGCGGGGGCGATGGAAGTCGTTTCGCGAACGGCGTATCGAACCGCGCGTTCGGTGCGCCTCATGGGTTCGGTGACTTTGCTGTCGCGCCGTCCTTCGCGGGCCACAGCGCGGCAGCAGGCGTGCAGACGTTTGTCCGGAACGGTTGCGCGTACGACGCTCACGAACAGCAGCAGCAGCAGCCATCCAAGTACGATGCTATACTTAAAGTTAAAGACGCGATGCTTCAGGAAAAAGAGTCAGTGATTTTGAAACTGAGGATGCAGATTGCTTCTCTCGAACATCAGGTGCAGGAAAGTGACATGGCGCTTAGACAGGTGAGAAAACACGGCCGCTTAATGCGTTTTTTCATTTTATTTTGTTTAGCCGTTTGTACAGTTTGCTTAGGTTTGTCTGTAACCCGTGTACACGGAAACGGCGTTTAGGCGATTGCAGTGCGATGTCTTTAAGATTGCGCACAACACTTTTGTAAAGGGTTTGCGTTGGTAAGGCCCTAGCTAAATTAAGTTTATACTTATTATAAAAGCTAGATAAATATTTGTTATTAATCATGGGATCCACCAAATAAAATTTTTTTGTGTGTTTTGTTGTGAGTTACTGTAGTGCTTACAGCAGTGTTCATAGGGCCCGCGGCTTTGATTTCAGATGATGTTGTATACGGCCCGCAAAAGCCTGGTTTACGCTTCTGTGTCAAAGCGAAGCCGGCTTCTCGCTTTATGATGTTTCCCGTTGTGTTTTGATGCGCTGAAAGCGGTGATGAGCATGAAACCAAAGGAACTTTTCTGCGTCAAGTCTTAAGCAAATTTCTCATATTATGCAAAGATTAACCTTAAAATTGTCAACACTGGCCCACAAGCGTCTTCACATGGTCAAATTTGGCCTTATATGAAAAGCACTTGGACACACCTGCTTTTGGGCGACAATAACCAGGATTTTTGCGCAGCTATCAATGTATTGATTCTGCATAATTTTCGTTTTAGGTGGTACATTCACAAACTGGACCGACTTCGCATTCTGGCGGGAGAGGTGGCGCATACTCTGATCTTGTGGTAAGTCATTTAACATTACCTGCTCAGCTATCATGAAAATCAGCTAAGACATTGTAGATCGATTGTGTTCTAGAGTACAGTAGACTTGAATCTCTTAGCGTGGCAACAGTCGGTGTCTGCATGGAAACTGAGTTGTTCTTTCGTTAGCAGTCCAGTCACTTGAATGATTAAGATTTTGCTGATGTGCAACACATGCGTCACTCTTAGCAACCGCTACTCATGCGTCACTCTTAGCAACCGCTACTGGTGTAATCGTAAATTCTGCGTGTCATGCAACATTGCAACAAATGCATTTTGATCTATCAAATTACGGTTTCTTGTTATTGAGAAAGACATCCAGAGAATCTGCTGGTGAAGTTGATCGTACTGAACCGAACGCGTCAAGTTCGTTTGAAAGCATTGGAAAAGCTGTGTGCAAACCGGTCGATCTGAAAGTTTCTGCTAACGGTTAAACTGTTCTCGCTCTATGCTAGTAATGTACGTTGTTTAAGGCAAAATAGTCGTATTTGATGGCATTTGTAATGCAACAGCAAAGCTGGCCCCCACCACAATGCGCTGTGGGTCGCGATAGTACTTAGCAGCGATGCAGCTTAACCAAAATAAACAAAGTGGACGTGTGTCTATTCGGTCAAACCCTGTGGGACTTGCTCTGTATCGTTGCCTGCGCACATGCACACGCCAAGGAATGCAGACTGCAAAGGTGAGTATGACGTGCACGTTTCGGACATGCGAGGTTCGGAAACTATACTCTCGTTTCACAACACAGACCTCGCAGTTGGTGGTGCGCTTTCTAGGCTTTTGCGTACAACAACCATCAACGTGGCTTAGTCTCAGTCTCGAATATTTTTTTACACTTCGGTATATAGGTTTTTATGTTTGTTTATTGCATGAATTTTTTATGATTCGTAATTCTTTGCATGATTTTTGCATTTATTTTAACGTTTTCCGTTCTAGTTTCAAAAGAAAATCCACACTTTGGAAGAAACGCTTGGCAAAGCGGAATACGAACTAAACGAGATAAAATCGAGGAGCGATGTGGAGAAGAACAGGCTAGAAGAGACCGTAACCAAACTCGAAAATTCTCTCAAGTCCCGAGAACAAGCTTTGTCGGAGGCGAAGAAAAAGAACAAGGCAACTTCCGACAGACTCGAAAAGTATAAAAAGCGCGTGGAGAGCTTGGAACGTTACCTTGGAGATTTGCCGACCTTAGAAGAAAGCAACAAACTGAAAACAGAAGCTGGACTTTTGGGTGAAGAACGCGAAACATTGGCTTCGAAAATTTCTGATTTGGAAGAGAAGTTGCGAAGTAAAACTCTGTTGCTCAAAGACAAGGAGTATCTCATGGAGCAATGCAGCGAAAAGGAAGCCACTTATTTAAAGCAAATCAAACACTTGGAGGAAAAAGTCACCAAACTGGAAAAGTTCAAAACAGAACTTGGGAGGACGGAAAGAGATGAATTAGAGGTAATTTACAGATGGTTTAGTTTTCAATACCTCTGAAACTACTTTCTAATACTGTACTATTCTGTTTGTTGCAGTCTTGAAAAAGGTAAAAAACAATTACGTTAAACAACGCAACCGGCAAGAGATGTGAAGTTAATTTTTTCCGTTCTCCAATATGGTTTGTGAAAATCTGAGTGATTGTTAGAAAGGACAACGATTTGATAATAAAAAAAAGCTGCCAAACTCGATCCATACCCCTCGTTTTCTTTTAGCGTATGACGGCATTTCGGCGATGGGTAAAATCAAGCATGCTGTTAGTCCAACGTTTGAGTTGGTTGTTTTGAAAAGCAAAATCTTCGAAACTTTAGCTTGTGTTATTACAGCCTTGTTGAAGTTGCGCGTTTTTCTATACGACACTGGCCAAATACGAGGCTTTGCACTCGTGCACCGAGCTGCAGCACGTTGCATCAGAAGCAGTTGCAATTTTCCGTTGTTACGAAAAATTGCGTTCCATCTTTCCTTTTGATTATGAAATCAACTCATGCAAGTTGACTCTTTTTTGGTAGGAAGGCTCTGCATATTATTCTCATTTATTCGGACAGACTTTTCTGACAGTGGTTTGATGGCCACTGTTGACATGCATTGGTGGGCCACATCATCTTCAATCAATTTTTCATTCTCTCTCCCTGGTTCACATCCCTGTTGTCTTTGTCTGTTATCGGTTGCGCTTCATAAGGAAAAGTTGCACGTGCTTGGCTTTTTAATCTTGCATGTGACTGCGGATTACGTCTCTGCGCATTGTGTCACAAGGACCTTCTGTCAATCTAGCTCCGCAGTTATTGTTCAGTATTTACTGTGTTGGTCGCTCTTCACCGATGCTTTCTTTTGACAACTTTAGTGGTTTTCAAAATTTCTCAAACCAGCTGCTCTTCCTCTTAAATAGGTCCCTACGGTGGCCCCGTGGCCAAAACAGTTCCGTTCTACCAAGCGACCTTTTTCAGTCCTACTCCAATATTGAGTCTGATGCATTCGCTCATGACCTTGTCTGTTTCCCGACTCCGAACATTTCCTATTGCATGTGAAAAACTCTGAATATTTTTGGCAGCAAAAATACTGTTGTTTTGTTATTGTTTGTTACTTCCTCAATTGCTCGAACCTATTTTCGCGTCAGTTTAAGCGACGCAACCGATAACTTTAGCCTGTGACGCTGAATTTGGGGAATTTCATGTCAACGCCTCAACCAGGCCCGTAGCCAGGTTTCAAGGTTTGAGGGGCAAAATAAATTTTCAGGGGGAAAGCTTTTTGTGGCACAACGAAATTTGGGGGGATACGCAAGAATTTCGGTGTCATTCCACCCGAGTGCTACCCGCGGCCTGAACTACGCCGTAAGTTCATCAGCTGATGTTTGTTGCGCTGCAGGATCTCAAGTTCGACGTCGACCGACTCCGACGTGAGCAGGAATCCGCGGCGCGCATGATCAGCGCCCACGAGAAGCGCATGAAACAAGAACGCGAGAAGCAGAAGGAGGAGATCGGCAGCTACCAGCGGAAGTTGGAAGAGGCGCAAGACATGAACGAGCATTTGCGGAGGGAACAATTTCTCAAGCAGCAGACTGCTGACAAGGTGTTGATTCTGTTTGTCGTTTTTTGCGCTGCGTCTCTTGCGGTTGTGAGCAAGTAAAAATCCTGGTGCGCCTTAAACTGTGTTTTCTCAGATGCTGCTTCGCCAATGCTTATTCACCGATTACAGTTAGATGTAAGGCGACTTCATAACATCTTTTTTCCGTGGTGGAAGTTGTGCCGGCAACGCACTTTTCGTTACGTTCAATTTTTAGTTTTGCGTTTCAAATTGCTGTGCTTCCCATCATTTCTCAACAACCAGTGCTTTCCCACATTTTTCCAGTTTGCAAAACACTTTTACTGAGATTTTTTGTGGGGCCCAATATAAGGTATTGTGGTGAATTGCGAAAAATATTGAGATAGGAGAAAGAAAGAAGAAATTAACAACACATGCAATTTCCTGCTGTTAATAGAACAACTTATGTTTTTATATAAGGTTTCAAAAGAAAATGGTGTAATTTTCAAGAAACGTTCATGTTAAAAAAGCGGAAAATTGTAACACTTTGACATGCTTCGGACGCATTCCAGTGGTTGTGAAGCGTTGTTGTCAAAAAAAACTGATGTTTCTACCACGGCCGCAAATATGGCCCTATCTCGGGTCATCAGTAAAATAATTTTTTCAATTGCTAATAATTTTCATCTAGTTTAACGTTGTACAACTTAAACTGAAACTAATTATGTGCTGCCATGTTAAGAACTATTGCTTTTGTGCAGGTGCATGCCGCAATGATGAGCCTGTCGCTCCAGAACCAAGAACTGATGGAACAAAAATTAGATCTACAAGAGAAGGTTCGTTTGCGCCTTAACCTCTATCAGCTTTGCCTGTTTGGTATTTGGTCTGCGAGAGCGGTTCATGGCTTTTGTTCAAAGCTGGAATCCGCCGAGATCGCTGTTCATGTTTGTTCGCGCGCGTAAGATTGTAACCAAATATTTGCACTGCGCTCTGCCTAAACTTTGTCCCGACCTTCACTATCACTCATATGGGCTTGTCAGCGTGGACAACCTGTCGGTTGCTGTCTGACGGGTATTGCGTGCATAGCAAAACTTCTCCCCGCAACGCCAGGTTTATGGTTCGCTGAACAAATTGCGCTGAGTCGGCTGTGACGCAGAACGTCAATAAAACCAAACGCACTTCGCCTCGCATCCGATATATTTGTCGATCACTGTTGACTGATGCCAAGTGCAGTGAAAATAAAGTGGAAGCGAAGTGTTAGAGGTCGAAAGCAGCCCTTGGGTACTTAATCCGCATTGCAATATCATGCTACATTGTAATAAAGACATTTATTACGTGATTAAACGTGGTTATTACGTGTATTGCCTCGAGATCTTGCCGCTTGGGAGACAAACCGTCGAAGTTAAACGTTGGGATTCAAACGCTTATTATCCCCTTGTCAAATAATTCTAAAATGTTTCAAACTAATCATCTCTTAATTAAGAGTTGTTATACTGGTATTTTTAAAGCGTGTTTTCCAGTAATGGTTCTGTACTCCACCCATTGAGGTCCCATAACCTGTTTCCTTGTGGAAGAAAATTAACTGCCATGCTTGATCATGTGTTTTGTTTGAAACGGGTCTCCAAACTTGGATTTTTCGTTTGTCTGAGACATTTCAGTGATATGTCTGAAATAACTTAAAAGCTTCTGTCATTTCTTGTTTTCGGTTATTATTTATGACTGAAAAAAGCATGACCTCATGGATTTAATTATTTTTGGTCATTTCAAAAATATTCGGTCAATGGCCGAAAAAACAGCTCCAAACTACAGCCCACGGCCCAAAACCGACCCGTGAAGCCATTTTATCCGGCGGTAAAGATGTTCTGATCAATAACGAAGAATAATATATTTACGGAAGACTTGTTGATTTCGCAGAACGTAACATGTCCCGAAACAACCACATCACGTAAGATGTGCGACCCTCGAACTGTTGTGCAACAGCTTGTGTGGCCCTCGGATTAAACAGTGTGGAGGCCCCTGCTTTAAAACAACGTGAACCGTCTGCAACCCGAACAGCGCGTTACCGGAGCATCAACAGTGCGAGGGGGGATTAGGCGCAGGGCTGTGGAGCCGGAACTGAAATTTCGGGCTCCAGTTCCGAGCATCTTAATTTTTGGCTCCGGTCCCTAAACGATTTGGTCCATTGAAAACTAAAAGCTATTGTAATATTTGTACAATCGGCTTGCCCAATAAACTGTGTCTGTTGAACGAGAACCCAAATTTCAGGCTGTTATACAAGTTTTGGCTTCAGCTGCGCAGCCCAGGTTGGACGGTTGCAGTAGAACGAACGAAGTTGCGTCCAAAGCGAAGCGAGGGTTCGATCCCAGTGATTAGTCCAGTTGATTAGCATTGGAACAACAACCGTGCCCCCCACCCATCGGTTGCTACAGCAACGCTTTGTTACTTTCCACCGCAGGTGAAGAAACTCGAGAAGTACAGGTCGGGTGCGGAGGAGGAAGCGACCGCATGCGCTCGCCTCCATCGCGAAACGGCTGCCGCGGTCAATGAACTCAAAGCTGTGACGCAGGTAGGTGGGCGTGACGCTGTATGAAAATCGTCAACTGTCTCTATTGGCGCTGCTGCGTCGCCCGACCCTCGATACGTGCTTAAGTCTGTTTTCTTTGTCGCTGAGACATTTCGGTCATTAATTTGCTGCGACAAATTGGTCGCTGAAACATTTCGGTCATTTGTCTCACAGTTGTTTTAAAACTCACCGTAACAGTGCTTTTCAGACATTCTGACCGAAATGACTTAAAATTTTTTTCGGTCATTTCAAAATCATTTCGGTCTATGACCGGAAAACAAAACGAGGTTTGCGCCAACTAGTCTGACATTCTGTTCTTGTTCTTCTCCACCTGCACTGGTAAGTATGAGACGCTTGGTCACGAATAGCGCTGCTGTTTGCTCGCGTAAAAAAGTGTCAAATGTCATCACTTGCAGTGCTCTGCGTGTGAGCAACACTTCCGGCGTGCCACGCATTTGTGCGCAGAGCCGCGTGAATATGTCGTTTCTGAGAACTCGCGCGCACCTCTTAAACGATCGAACTGAGATCGATGCTCTTGGTGGTAAAGTGTCTTTTGGGTTGGAGTGAAATGTCTTGAACCAAATTACCTCCAACCACACACCGTTCACGTGACTATCTGAGATTTTAAAACGTTCGGATTTTGCTGAGAATTGAATCATTTCAAAACCGGAGGCGACAAAAACATCTGCGTTGCGCGTTTGGAAACAACTTCAGGTTCAACCACCACTATCGAGTGGTTTTTGTTTTCCACCCACTTTATTGCATTTCATTGAGCTTCGAATACTTTTCATCACCTGCTCATAACTGTTACCGGCTCACCGAGTCCATGCAAGTTTCTGGTTCAATTCGCGAAAAATATGTTTATCTGCTTGTGGCATTTTTTTGGCAGAAATCGACCGGCCGTTTGGTCGTATTTAACGGTCAACTATTTCCTTACTTTGAATGAATTAGTAAGTTACACCAAGTTCATTGCTGCTAGGCTGTGTCTTTTTGGCTGAGACATTTCGGTCAATGTTCAGTTGCCTATATTACCATACATTTTGACCGAAATGACTTAATTATTTCGGTCTGTGGCCGAAAAAAAAACAGGGCAGGGTTCGATTCCCGGTCGGGTCAAACCGAAGACTGAAAAAACAGTAGTTGTGGCCTGTCCAGCCTCGCGCTCTGCGTTGTTGGCTGGGTGCAAGCGAACGGTCCACACACGGCGCTGCCCTTCGCGTGGCATCAATGTGCTGCCCAGTTACGACGCAACAGAAGAGCGCTGCGCTTGTATAAGTCCGTACGATCAGGGAAGACACGTTGTTATGAAAAGCTCGCGTGGAAAGGTTTGTCGCAAAAAACAGCGATAAAACTTGTCACTGTTGTCGTTTGCTTTTCCAAAGAAATTGTGTTTTTCATGAATTACTTGTTTGTTCCGAATTAATTTGTTTTGTCCCGAATTTCCGAATTAATTTCCGAAATGTTCCGAATTAATTTCCGAAATGTTTCCGAATTAATTACCGAATTGTTCCGAATTAATGTTACTGTTTCAAACCACGCTTGTTCGCTCCGGGTTGTTAGTTGATTTACCCGCTTTCTTCATCAAGGTACTCATTCAAACCGCCGAGGGATCCGACCCCAACCTTTCTGCCCTACTCGGCATACGCAGTGACGTCACCAGTCTGGCTGACGACCCGAGTCGAGACGATGACGACGCTCCCCCCCTGGCCTCTGTCGAGCAAACGAACAAAAGCATAACTGACGTCCGCAAACTAAGGAGGGACCTCGACCAGCTGCGCTCGACCATCACGAACCGTTACGCCGAAAACATCGGCGACAACTGCACGACGCAGTAGTGGCGAGGGAGGAAGTGACGTAATGAGCTTACGTCACGCGTCATAGAAAACTCTCCGGGTCACTAGCCTTCGTATGTTCATTGTCCTGAGCTGTGACTTGCCCTTTTACCTCCTCCTCCCATTGATAGGAGTGCATTTGCACAAAACACCAGGTTGGAGGATCGTTGTTCGACGATTTTTGTTCCGTGACGAAAAGGCAGGTCCCGTCGCCACGGGGTACTTTGGTGGACTTAGCCTCCCCAGAGAAATCTCCAAGCCCCCCCAAACTGATATATGAAATACTATAAATAAATAAATAGAGTTTTTGCGTTCAAGGCCCCCTGCACAAATGTTTAAGCCCCCTGATAAACGTAAATCCCCCCTATTGAAGACTTTCTGGCGACAGTTCTGCGTAAAGGGGTGGAAGTTGCCAAGAATGGATTTCGGGATCTTGGTTCGGTTTTATGCTGCGTTCTCCGTGAACTATATTTATATATCCATTTTAAATGTAAGTTGTTTAATGTTGCACCACAACAGTTCGCTGCTAATGCTTGCATTGCATGCATGGACCAGTTTATCGCCCGCGGTGTTTGATGGAGTGCTGGTTTCTGTTGGTGACCAAGACAAAATGAAGTTATACATCATCGCTCGGCATTAAACACTTAATGCAAGTCTTACGACAAACCCATGCATTGTTAAGATTGGTGGCTTGTAGCGTGACTGTTGTCAATAGCAACCGTCGCGCACTCGCGGTAGATTGTTGCCTCATAGTATGAATTGTCCCATCCAAGGCTCGCAGCAAGAAAACCTTATATAGCTAAGTACCCGTGCAGTTTTGTTCTTGTCTTGTGCCAAGTCTTCGCGAACGCAGAAAGTGAATCCGTTTTCTAGCAAAGTTTTTTTTTCTTAACGCTAGTTGTTTGCAGTGGATCTGTTTGTGTCTGTTTTGAAATATTGCGTGTTTTTTTAAACGTAAACACCGCGACATTTGCCGCCATCTCTTCGCTTCACCGGCGCTTCTTGCCTTCGCTTATTCGACCGTAACCATTTTATTCCTACGTCACAAAGCCTGAGGTGACGTTTACCACAAATGCGAAAATCATAAACACGACGAGATGCGACTCGTATTTGGCCTCATGTCGTGTCCCGCCTCTTTGTTACGAGTGCCTGCGTCACAATGCCCACCACCTCATATCACCATATAAAAATTCGGCTTTTTTTCTTTTTATTCGCGACATTTTTCTGTGTGAATCGTGAATCTGTTAATCATCTCATAGCAAGTTAATGTATCGTATTTACACAATAATAGTTTGTTATTATTTATTTTTATCAACTCGTCTACCAAGTAAAGTGTGGCGCCAAGACAGGGTCTGGGGTTAGTTAGATTGGTTGGATTAGGTTTTTGACTAAGTTCAAGCAAGCATAGTTTCTAAGATGTCAGAGATTTGTTTGATTGCATATCGTTACCTTCCCCCAGTGCGTCATGTTTGTCTCACATCTGGCCAGAAGCGGCACATTCGGCCATTTCCAAGGTTCCATGACAAAAACCTTGTTGCTGCTGGTTGCTAAGGCCCTTCTCTTTCGACCCACTGGGCAGAAGCCCCGTAATGGGGGGGCACACAACGAAACTAGACCCGACTCACGCATCTATCGCCAGTGACGAGTTTATCAGCAACCATGCGTACTCGCTTTCCATGAGTTAGGCGCATTTTTTTACTCACTCTGTTCATAACCTTCGGTGCTGCTACTCTTGTTACCCGTGAGTGTGAAGAGTTCGAGAAAGCGATTGTTAGTTTAGTCTGCGAGGTTCAATGCCCGATCAGCAAATGCGCATTCGTGCCTGGAAAAGTTTTACCGTAAATGCTGTTTTGCCGTTAATGCTCAACGCAATTGCATCGGTTCAAAAATTCGTGGAGGTTTTCGATCCTTCTATGTTGTTGTCTTCAATCACATCAACGCAGCACTTCAGCCGTGGACGATGATGTTATTCTGTCTTCTCCGAATCGGATCGTAAACGCGTAAAGTTCACCTACGCCGCAGTGCAACAAGAAAGGGTGATATTAGCTTAGCCAGCCTTCTGCTCACGTAAAAAAAACTTAACATGTCATCACTTGCAACGCTCGTGCATGTGAACAGAAACTTTCCGGCGTGCCATGCATTTGTGCGCGATTTGGTCGTTTTAAACGATTGAACGTGTCTCGGTTTTGACTGTAGCACTGTGTTGTTCGCATATATTCCTGTGCTTTATTTTGATTATACGCCGGTCCTACCATACCGTGTGTTGTTATGAGAGGCCTGAAACGTTCCTTAGACATTCAGCACCGGCGTTAATCCCTTCTGCTGTCATACGTTTGTTGAGCTGTAGAAGAAGCGCTGTTTCCGCAAGGCCGGACAAAAGACGCTAATCCCATTTAACAGTGGCAGAGCCAACCATCGGCAGTCGGCGACTCGTGCGTTAAAATAACAGAGCAGGTCCCAGTTTACAAAGACAGACTACCGACGGCTTTGGTGTCGCCGGACCTCCGGAATGAAAGTCATAATTGAAAGATCTGTCCGTCAATCGATCGGAGACCGAGTAAGCTTCCGTTGCTCGTGCCTACTGAGAAAAGGCTAGACGCTCGGTTAACTGTTTCAGTGATTCGTTTTAGGTCGTATGCAACGAGAGATTTTTTGCTCTTTTTCCTTGACTCGTCGGTTTTGTAGTCGATTCGTTCGCCCAATCGTCTGTCTGCCCACGCGTGCTGTCGCGTCGAGAGTTCTTGCTGGGAATAATTCCATTTGCTTCCAAAAGTGACTTCCCCCTGGGACATTTTCATGTCTCACCAGAGAAAATGGTGAAAGTAACATCCACGCGCCAAGCATAATGAGAAGAAAAAAAGGGTAATATACTGTATGTTCCTTAAGAGAAAATAGATTGACGCCTAGTGGGTGCTGAATCAAAGTTAAAAGGTAGTTATTTTGAACATGGTCCAGTTTTTATTGTAATAATAGTTTTTCTTGCCACATAAAAAGTGCCGCATTCGCTTTAGGCTCAAAATTTAGCCCGAACACTCCTCAGTCATAAAGATCGCTCACAAATTCCACCGTCTTTGCAAATATGCATTTTTTCGCTTCCAAAAGACATGGGACGAATTTCGGAAATCGATTTTAAAACTTAACTTCTTACATTTTGCCATCGATCCTAAGCCAGAAACAAACTTCCATTTACAGTATCAGGCACCATATTTCCCTGAACTTCAGTATGGCAACAGATCAAACAGTTGGTAAACTGGTCAATCGTCGTGTTTCGGAAATCCTCGAACGCGATCAATAGTCTTATTGTAACCCAACAACTTCTGACAATGTCACGCGTGATCCCCTTTATTGCGTCAACAGCGTAGGTGTGGCGGTCGCAACCCCGCCCCTCCTCCCACCCGTATCTATATCGGCGTCGCTTAATGAGCCATTATCCGTCAATCATCGCTATCATGTTCGCGTTTGTGAAATAGTTGTCATCGCGAACCAGTGAGCCTCCTCTCTCGTGTTTAACTATGAGCGTCCAGGACGTCACAATGGACCGCACGCAATCGATGCGCTGTAATGAATTAGCGACATTGTCTTTCGATGCTCCGCGTTCGCCTGATGGCTCGCGTGCCGAGCTGAGGCGTGACTTGGCAGCGATCAGGTTTTCCGTATGATTTCCTGCGCTCGCTTGACCTTCCGCAACAGGGGGTCAATCGAACCCGAGCATCGGACCGCCAATAGCGTTGCAACCAGGGGGGGTGCGATTGAGGCGATCGTCTCGCCTAAAACCTGCGAAAGTAACTCTGTTCACCATGATTTTTTGCAATCCGGAAAACAGCATTCGCGATATTAGACCATTTTACCTTCCATTGTTTCGTCACAACAGTGTTATGAACAGTGTTCTTTCTAAGAAAATTCTACACTGAGCAAATGTTTGTATTGTTGCGCACGAAGCGCATGCAACTGCGCAAGCATGCAGACACAAACAGTGAAGCGTTCCGAACGTTGAAAAGGCTATGCGATATTCCGTATTGAATTTGGAATGTTGGAAGTGCGCGAGAATGAATAGCACTGTGCAAATTGTCTGGTGGCACTGCGCACTTTCGAGGGAACACTGGTTATGAAGTACACTATATCTCTCTTGTAGTAGAACTCGTAATGAAACTTGACAACCAAGTGTTACTGACATCACCCCCACTGAATTTACTTGCTGGATCCGCCCATGTTGCAACCAGGAGTGGAATTATAGGAGGCGTACGAGGCTGTCGCCGTTGGTCCGACCCCTTTTTCAGAGATGCCGTGCTTCGCTTTTGACAGTTTCGCACTTAAAGTTTTGCACTGTTTTGTTAAAAAGTTAATGAACCACTCTCGAGCCACATTTTATAATCTCTGAAGGAGAGTCGTAAGTCAGGCCGGGCTCGGACTTAAGTTTGTCAAAGTGTTTCGGGCCTGCATACAAAACTTTTTTATAGCATTCCGAGTAACGATTATTTTCTTTCCTGTCGTACATTTGCGCTCACCGCCGTTGAAGTGATTTTTATTTTTCTTCAGCTAATTCTATTTGCAAACGCACCTGCGTTCTTGATCTCTGCTCGGATTAGTCTCACACTCTGTTTATGGTGACCGTGGCGAGGAAATTAGCGCGAGATGACGTTGCTTCGAAAAGATCGATCACCAGCACGATCCCTGACTTGTTTCAAGAAACGATGGCCTGCAAACGGGCTTTTCATGCCAATGGCGTTTTCCTAGATAGTTTCTTTTATACCTGTAGCGCCATCGTGGATAGTTTCTTTTTTTCTTGAGAAACATTACATTCCGCAGTATTATCGCTGACTAACAAGCTAAGTTTGTGCTTGTTTAAGCCAATGTTTTGGTCAAGGTAATTGCTATTTTGGTTGGGATGAAACCATGTACCAGCAGCTATACCTGTGCAATACGTTTTGTGATAAGCCACAGTTGCCCAAATCTTGACTCACTCTCCGTACATTTGGCTTTCGGCCTTCAAAACTAAATGTCAGGCCGGGTTCGGGCTTCAAAATGAGGCCCGTTTACAACTCTGCTCTGAAGCAAATCGTATGTTTTTCAAAATACAGCAAATATTATGTGCCTAACTGGGATCCTCTACAACTTCAATGTGTAGTTTCGGGACCCCTTTCTGAGTGTGCCTCGGGTCCCTAAATTTCAATATCCACCTCCTGATGCAACCAACACTTTTATGGCAAACGCTTCCAGCTGCTTGTGGCTGTCGATCAATCATCACTGAGAAAAACGACCGGCGACTGAGAAAAACCGATGCAATGGAACCAGATTAAATGCTTTACGTAAAACTGCTAAGAACTTTTTCCAAGTAAAATATGTTCACTGACAGTGAACTGACCCTTGGTGGAATATGATTGACTAGCACGATTCTTTGATAGTTAGTTGTGCGCAAATTTGTAACACGCATCCACATATCTACTGCCATGGAGTTTTGCCAAACGAAAAAAGCTGGACACAAAAAGTTGTAGACCCAGATGTATTGTAGTGCCAAACGTTCATTTCACTCAAGCCACCACCATCTGCTCACTACCCATTCACACTATGATTCAGACTAAAGCAAACCTCACTGATCGCGATTACGTCAAATATGCAGCCAGTGATATTTGATCAGGTTACATTTTATCATATCGGTACACTTTTGCCAAGGTTTTGCATGCACAGTCACGTTTGGAAAACATCTCAATAAACGAACAAAATAGGGGAAATGTGGGACCAATGTGACAATTTTGACATTTTTGCTTCTTTTGGAAAACTCGCGGATACATTCAAAGTCAGGTGATGTTTTTCTTGTAGTTTGGGTTATTCTGCATAATTTCACATAAAAAAGTTCAATCGTCAGACATGTTTCGACAATTTTATTTGTATTTAAAAATTTCCACTAAAACGCCCCGTTGGTCCCCACCCATGGGGACGTTTGGAACAGTAGGGTGGGACCAATTGGACATGAACCAGGCATGACTGTCTCAGGCAACCAAACCTTATCATGGCGCATTTCTTTATTTCCGTTTTAAGAAATCAGTGAAATACAAATTTACCATGCATTTAATGTTTACAAAATTCGATAAAACTTAATTCTTTTTTGTGATCCATTTCTCATGTTTCATTGGAAAGAAAGGTCGATAGGATATTGGTTTAACCTGCATGAGTTTCTTGTCAATGATTGCATCCAAAACATTTATAAACAGTAGAATGACAGTGTTTGAAAAGTGGTTTGCATTGCGTCTGTGAAAATGTCAAACAAAATTTCAAAAATCCGGACAAGTGTTTGGTTATTGAGTTAAGAGCACGATGGAGCAAGACTTCAACCATATCACTTCTAAGTTTGACTGATGCTATGTCATCTTTTTCTGAAAATTGGAATTCTTTTTTTTATCTCATTATGAACCAAACGTCAAAGTCTCCATGTGCAACAAACTTTGGTGCCTCTTTTCCTTTAAATAAACTTTTACTAGAGAGTACGAACGAACGGGTGTTTCAATTGTCCTGTTCAGTTAATTGAAACCATTTGTCTTCAATAAGGGCTTCCCCTTTAGAATTCATTTCTTCATCATCTTCATTATCTGAATCAAGCAGCAGAATATCCTCACTTTTACTGCTGGAGGATGCAGTATATCCGACGTCTTGAAAACAAAGTTGTTTTGGGGGGCAACTATCTCTTTTTTTCTAGGGTGTCGGTTAGTATGGGTGGACTTGGATTTTTCTGTTGTTACTACCTTTGTAGTAGAGAACATTTTTGGGTGCAGAGAAATAAAATGTAAGAACGTTTCTGCTTCTGACATATCTCCAATGTCAGGCGTCTGTGTGAATCTGCTCGCATCTATGAGAATGTTACTTTTTCTGGCTGTTGTAGAACGTTAGTCGCGACTGTATGGAAGAACATATCATGTGTGTTCATATCTAGGTTAAGAGGGGAAGTGGCTCTGAATGAGGAAGTAATTTTTTCAATTGCAAATGACCTTGCAAAGGCCTTCGTAGTTAATTCAGCAGCTTTGTATATTAAAATGTGTCGTCCAAGATGTGAAGTAGGTGTCCCAATTGTCCCCACCCCATCTGTCCCAAAGGTTCCCAAGCAGCCAGTTTGAACATGTTGATTGATCATTTGCAAGTTCTTCAAGTGATCACATCACAATCCGCCCTGTGCAGTCTGCACTAGTCATACGTTCCCCCAAAATATACGACATTCATTTTAACGTCTTTGTTACCAGTCAAAACTGAAACGACACTGACCTCACTTTTTTTAATAAAAATCAATAAAACAAGGTTTTTCCCAATCAAACGTTACTGCAATTGTTGTCTGCGACGACAACACATGTGAAACATCTAACCAAGATGTCGCTTCCACAATGTGAAAAGGAGAAAAAAGCAATCGCAGGAAGGTGCTGTTTTCCCAGGTTTAATTTTGTCAAAGTGTCCCATTGGTCCCACATTTTCCCTACTTCCAATTGGATACTTGATATTGAGGATTGAAAAATAAAGCATATTTCATTGCGTCTTAGACGTGACTGCAAAGAAAATACTGACAATGCTAATAAAGAAATTCTACGAACACTCATAAATCTGTGTATTTGCAGACAAATAAGCATTATTGTTAACTGACAGGTGAAAAATTCAAGAGGCACTTCAAAACAAACTTGAGGCTCAAGAAGTCTATTTGAAAAAACAAAGCAGAAGCGTTAATCCTTATGACAGGACTGGGATTGTCGTTTTTTTGTTTATTTAGCTTTACTTCGTCACAATGGCAGTGTTATCAAATAACCATGAATAACAAAGCCCATTACCTTATTTCCTGGCCATTGAGATGTGGATGCTCAGCTGGCATCGCTTGAGAAAATGTATATAACGCTTCATACGTTTTACCGACTACTCAAGTCTTATATCGTTCCAATTGCTAAAATCGGGAAACCGGTGGAAACAATTCCTAAATTAAATCCTGTGTTTATTTACTTCTGCAAAATACTGTTAGTAGCGCTCTGCGAAACAATGTCTAGTCAATCTTGTGTTCTATTTGTCAGCAGTTGCATACTAGCAACAGGTATCCATCTTTGCACTAAATTAGGTTCACCAGATAATAGATCAGTCCCGCAACCAAGGGGCAACCGGGCAACTGCCCACACGAAAATTTCAAAAATATGTGTAGTTGTTACGTACCACAACATGTTGCCACCATTTTGCCCACCCCCTGAAAATATCAGCTTCTTGCGGCCCCCAAATAATGGATTAGTTCCTGCAGCCTGTTACCTTGCCTGTACTACAGCAAACTGATCTCGCGTACAAGCATCATTTAGGATTTGTGTGGTTGTGAGCAAAAACGAACTTGTTTCAAAAGTTACTCAACAAAATATTTATAATTCTTTGTTATGCAATAACATTTTTCTGTAAGTGTTACACAAACAGTGCAAGATAAATTTATAGTCAAAATGGGTTTCAAATGATTGCTCTTGTAAACCAAAGTGTCCTGCTATTTGAAGCGAAGAAATTTAAGGAATTCAATGAGACCCAAAATTTCTTATCCACAAAAAACAGGAAAGTTTAAGATGCGCTTTTGCATTTTATAAAACTTGTTGCCTAGCACTGGTTCATAGAAAGGACAGGTCAATAAATATCAAATATGCAAAGTGTTTATGAGAGTAGCTCGCTGATGTTAGTTTAACTCAGTAAGACTAGCTCATTGCCAAAATTGGTCTCACGGATCATTCACCAAGTTTGTATCAGTTTCTACCTTCAAGGAGAGCAAAAACAATTCGTTAACTTCAAAAAAACAACTAAGAAACCGAAACAAAGAAATGTGCAACTACAAATACTGTTCCGACCACTATTGTAATTTTTATCTGAGTTTTTCAAACATAATTTAGCATCGGACATCATAATCGAAGGATTGTGTCGAGAGCCACCATTGTCGCAACTATTCGATGCATAAAATGGACCTTCAATGGTTCATGTCGCAGATATTTGATAAGTTCGGACAAAATTCATAAAAGATGGATCATATATCTTTACCCAAGCAAATTGATTACAAATGTAAACACATCTTTGTTCCAGCTAGTGCCTTCAGCCATTGTTATTCATAAATGTAAAGATATGCCGGGAAGTGTCAAGTTAGACAACGTGGTGTTTGTTACGATGTACTATGCGCAAATGCCTAAAAAACAGTGGCGGATCTAGACCAGGCGTTTGGTGGGAGCAGTCATAATACTCGGGGGCACCAAAAAGTTCACTTTTTTAAGTATCCCAGGTTTCTGGAACAGCTGTCGCATATCACGCAAAGTGGTTACCGTTTGTAAAAGCGAAGAAAGCGGTTATTATGTTTTACAAACTACGCGATCTTTCCGGCAATCACCACAGTTTGAAAGCGCCTTATATCGTTAATTCGCAAAAATTTTGAAGCGGGTCCAAAAAGATGGGCCCATTTTTCACAAGGTACGCAATAACTAAGAGCACCGTTGATATTCCAAACAATATCTTATATAGCTACAAAAAGTTTAACAGATAATTTAGAAGCATGCTGCGCGTTGGCTTTTGACTCTATGGCTGTCCGTAGAAAAAACATGAAAGACAATGTCTGTTAAATCGCAATCACGTTTCCGTCCTTTGCTAGTGCCGTGACATGTACATGAAAAGCATATTTGTTGCTGAAGCGACAATTCAAAAACAAAATATGAATGAGAGACATCTGCTATGATATTAATCCCATTTTACGTAACTCTACTGGCTATCGTGAAAAACAATCTCATAACCGCATGGTATATTAATTCACACTTGGTCTAACAACGTACTGCCCTAAAATACATTTAACGTCACTGTAAAAGGCAGAATTTCAATTAAAAGTTTAATAACGTTTGACATCAAGAGTTTAATACCGCACAAAATGCCCTCGCGGGCCACATGGCCGGCGGGTTTGAGAAGCTTGGTCTAAACCAGTGGTTCCCAAACTTGTTCGAGCCGTTACCCAAATCGAGGTAGCGATTAGGTCTTGTTACCCACAAGATCTCGCAGTGATCGCTCATAATATAGAACAAAATTGTGGTTTGGGTTCCGTATCACCCCCCGAAGAATCGCATATTACCCCTGGGGGGTAATTTACCCTCAGTTTGGGAACCACTGGTCTAAACCAATACAAATGGCAGCGTCACGTCTTTAAAATCACTGTCTTTGGTAGTTATAAGGAGCTGAAATATAGGATTCATTTCTCGCATCAAAACAATTTGCTGAACGCTTGTAAATATTTGTCTACTGCACATTTCCACTCACCTGAAAAATGCACACCGTTTGTTTAAAAAGAACTGCTTGCTTTACAACATGATTTCAACCGGTTTTACACATCGCATTCCCAAAATTTTGCTTGTTGTGCCACTCCGTTTAACCTCTTCTTAGAAGTCTGAAATGCCGCGGACAATAACGACATGCCTATCTGTTTTATCTTTTTTAAAGTTTATAAATATTTGCACACATTTTTAATGAATATGTAACTGCTACACTTACAACTGTACAAGCAGAAAGATTACAGATAATGTATCAAACGGTCGGCAATGTCCGTTTGAAAGCGAAAATTGATCGCGCAGGCAACCGATTATACTTTCTTGTATCTTCTCCTTGGACCAGAGACTGTCCTTGGGCAATCATAAAGTCAGCAGCATGCAACGCAAATTTGTTTCTCGTAAGCTTGCCGAAATTTTATTAAAATATAGTAACTTTTTCTTGTTACTTCTCATTACTTATCAGGACTTTTTCTTGTTACTTCTCATTACTTAAATTTGTTACTTCTCATTACTTCATTACGAATCACACGCATCCAGAGCAATTTTATTTATACTGCTCCAACGTTAGAAATAGAGGATATAAGATTAACAGCATTTGATGAAGATGCAAGCCCGTAACCAGCTTGGGACACCAGGTGGGGCGAAGAGAGGTGGGCCCGAATTTTGAGAGGGGCCCAAATTTTTTAAACTATGTCCAGTATTTCTTAATTACGTCCAACACACTTTGTCAGGGGAGGGGGAATTTTAGAGGGCTTTTCCCTCTAGTTACGAGCCTGTGAAGATGAAGAGCCCTTCATTAGGTGAGGATGGAGTTTTTGTGACCATGTGCGCATGATACGTTGGGTGTCAGCAAAACATTTTAACTTAGTAGAGCGCATACAAAGAATTTTGTCGTTAGGTAGCGCTAGCGAGCATTTAATTTATTTATAAGATTCTAATCCGATTGCGCTCGATTGTAAATTGCAAAAAATGTCAAAAATTTACAAAAGCCGCACCTAAATGTACGGTGGCGTAATTAGCCTTTACAATAACCTTCCTACGACAACATCCCAAAGAGCCGATGAAATGAAACTGCACAGATGTTCTTTAATATACACTGTCGTATGTGGAGCACGCTGTGGTACAACGTCCAGATCAGCACTTCCAAACTCATTTTTAGTTTGCGAACCACGTTTACCGACAACTTTTGTGGGGCCCAGTATGAGATATTGCGACAAAACTACAACGAAACAATTCAGATATGACAAAAAATATTAACAATGGACGGAATTCTAATTCCGATTTCCCGGACAAAACAATATAAAACTATCTGATTTTCACTTTTTTTGCTAAATTCTTGAAAATTGCAATGTTTTTACATGCTTTGCGGTTCTCCTGAAAGAACTTCTCAGCTCGCTTGTTCGGAACCGCTGGTCCAACTTCCCAATCCTGCTCCAGCTCCAGTTTATATTTAAAATGCCAACTCCGGATCCTTCTACGACATTGCTAAAAAAACGCGGACTGCTGCCAGAGAACGCTCCGGCTCCGTAAGAAAGTCTAATGCAAACGGATAATGCAAACGGATCCGGCTCCGTAATAAAGTCTGATGCAAACGGATAACGTCTGGTGAAAATAGGGAGGACGTGAAAAGGAGTTTGGTCGATAAAGTGGAACAGACGGAAGATTTGCAGATATTAAAATGTACTTTGCCCTTGATTTCGATTAGCATGAAATGGTAGAAAAACAGTGTGAGCTGCAAGTTAAATACGTTGTTAGCATAAGCTCCCGTCGTAATGAAGAACAACCGAAAACTGTGTGTTTACTGACGGTGATGCAATGGTAGCAAACACTTTTAATTTATTCATTTGAAATTTTCTCCTTTTTCAAGCTACTTCTGTCATTTACTTCTCGTTTGTCCTGTTCAAATCGTCAGTTCATTTCATATGTTTTAGGCGCATTTTCTCGACGTATTCTTTTAAAAGACGTTCAGAAGCTACTACAGGCTCCACAAGCTTACTGGCCCAATGCTGCATTGTTCGAGTCAGTTGATTCCACTACTGGAAGTAAAATATGTATTCCGAAGCTGATGCAAAGTGATGTTTTCCCCTGCGTCACCTGGAGCCATTTGTAGCACATTTTGGTGTTTGTATTTTCATTTTCATACCCGCTTTCTTCTGGGAAGAGTTGCAGGGGCAACATGCTAGGACGTTTTGCAATAACTCACAGTAAAAACAATTTCAGATAGTTCTGCTGGCACTAGACCAAGACGGGACTAAGGAAGGTTAGAGATGCAGTCGCTCTATCTGGTCCTTGGACGACCTCTGGACCGCTTTCCCGTGGGTGTAGCCAGCAGGACCAACCTCGTCAATCCTGGGACACTCAGTACACATGGCCGAACCAACGTAGCTGGGAACTCTCGATTCGGGGATGAGGCTCGGTATTCGGAGCTTTACGAATTTCACAGCTGCGCACTTTGCCACGAAGTGTCACGCCGTGAACTCTTCGCAAAAATACCATCTCTGCCGCTTGCACTTGGGATAGCATTCTTTCAGTCATTGTCCAAGATTGATGATGAACACAAGTAATAATCGGAACGAAAACCGATTCAAATACAGACAGCTTGCGGTGTTTGAAAGCTCCCTCTATTTGTGACTCCACAATGTCTCATTGAACAAATTTGAAAGCGCGTTTGTTTCTTCCCTTTCCATGGTTACGCCAAATGGTAATGCGTTGCAAGAAAATATTGGTGTCAAAGCCTTTATCAGATTTAAAGATGTTTCGATGAGCTTGACGGTTTGGCACAGTGCAGGTGCTCAACATAAATCAAAAAGAGACTGAGGCATCTTTCTGAAAACGACACCGACAAAGTTGTTTCTTTCAGAAATTTAAAGTGTTGAAATTAAAATTTATTCGGATGTATTTCTGTTTGTGGGCAATACGCGGAGGTACACGCAGCATCAAGGGCGTAGGGGATAACTGGCCTGTTGCCATTCGGCCATCCTGCGTTCAACTCACTGGGTGAAAGTGCATCGTGTGCATGGTTTCAAAACGTCATTCATTGAAATGTGTAAAAAAAATTTCAGCATAGTGTCTTTGTTGCCAACAATAGCGATTTGAACAAAAACAACAAAATTGAAAGATAACTGATCTGGATATCCAGCTTTAAATGTACTGTACTCGGCTCAGCACAGTCATGCGGCAAAAATTATTCTCATCAGTCATTCAATCGATAGTGAGAGTCTCTTGTGTTTCAGGATCAATAATCATTTCATAAAAAGGCAGCAGCAACCGTGAGTGCGGAGAAGCGTTGAGGAAGTGAAAACCACATGAATATTTCGGAAAAGCACCTGGATTTAAGGAACTGCTTTTGATTGAAGTTATAAAATGGTTTAGCTAAGTTTAACTAAACATCTTTCGTTTTGGGTAAAATGGCAAGGAAACCCATCGCCTGTTGAAACACACGCGTTTGATCGCAACTTGACATCAGCGCTTGTTTACATTTTCAGATTCCGTTAATCTCTTGCAAGGACTGTGACTGATTTGCTGATTCGCTGCACAGCTGTAGATTCGAAGAAATTCCAGTTTCTTTCAGAGATTGTTGAATGTTGTTTGCGTTGTGCAGTACAATGCCGTCACCACGGGAGAGCTTTGATGGGCTTAACCCCACAAACAAAGCTTCAAGCCCCTAATTGAAATACAAAATGCAATAGGTCAGATGAGTTTTATCAATTTTTCAAAGGTCAAGCCCCACTGCACAAACGTAAAGCCTCCCTATTGACGACTTTCTGGCGACGGTTCTGTTGTAGTACAAAGTGTGAAAAATCTCCATCGAAAGAGCATTTCGAAAACAGCCGCAAAATTTTTGACACAGCCATGCAAAGCACTTCCACAATAACTTATATAGGGCGTTAGATTTTTGCAGCAGAAGAATTGTGCAAAAAAAAAAATTTATTTCATCCTTGTTTTATAACTAGTGTTTTCATCAGACATAAAAATTTGCGACAAATCAACTGTGCTTTTTATGAAATTGGGAAGGCTGCCCTCATGACGGTCTTTCGTAGGATTGTCAGCTCCATGCATGTTTAAAACCCTTTTTGTTGCAAGATTGTGTCATTTTTACTGGGGTTTTACATATATTTTATAAAAACAGGCTGTTCTTCAATCCTCGCCCAAGCTTCCCTGTCAAGCTCTTTCGCAAATGCATAGGCAAGCGAGGTCTGGTATTGAAGTTTGTGAAAATGGCGAACTTTTATTTCTATGAAATTATAGACAAAACGTGTCACAGGTGATTAAACTTGATCACATCACAGTGCTGCGATTTGTTCTGGACGCCATTTGTTCAGATACACTAGAGCTGTTGCCAACGAAACTGGAATAGTGTGCAAATCTCAGCTAAGTTAACAAGCATGCAGTTGCCCTCTGAAGTTAAATAAGATACCATTAAAAACTGCACAGCGATCTTGAAATGGTGTTAGTTTTCGGCCGGCAGAGATGCACATGAAGCCAACAATCCTTCTTTTAACAAAACAATGCAACCTGAGGCTGTTGTACACATTTACGACGAATGAAAACAGACCTCGCTCCACTAAAATAAATAATATTTTTGCAAAGTTTACTGAAAAACAGCAAGTAGATTAGCTGTAAGCCTTGCATCATCAAATGTCTGTAGAGGTTTTGTAACACCAGGGCCGTCGCCAGCGGGGGCCCAGTGGTGCCCGGCCCCCCGTTTGAAATCGGTGCTCCCCATTTCACGTTTGGCTCCCCGATTGCTGCATACATCCAATAATGTATTTTTAAAATGTGCCCCCCCCCTTCTGGTGTTTTGCTCCTCTTTTTGTTTTTTGGCCCCCGCTGCTGCTAAATCCTGGCGACGGGCCTGCGTAACACCAACGTTTCCTCATCAATTCTGAAGTCGGCGTTTCGCGTCATGAACGATCGATTGCGGGATGTGATCGAATACTTTGGTCCACTGGTTGCTAGATACGTTACCAGCGAACGACGGTTACTGTTCTGTCGTAAGCACTATAGAATTTCCTATTCAAGTCACTTTTGTTATTCCTAAGTTGTTTTCGATACATCCCAACTCAACTTCATTCGTATTGCAAGAAAGTGCTTTTTAGAAGAGTCGGTTTGCTTCGTGACTTAAAGCACGTGTGGGGCTCTGCTTCGTGACTTAAAGCACGTGTGTTTATCGCCAACTAAGAACATTTCTAATTTGACGTTTGTGCTGCAAGTTAATCTGTTTCACGCAGAAAAAAAAAAAGTTTTCCGAACCAGCCCTGAATATGTTCGTTCGGTTCGTATCGATATCTTCGGCTGCGCGGTGGTCCCAACCCCCAGACCGCGTATCAACTGGTACTGGATCGCGAAATTAACATATGTATAAACATGCAGCAGGCTTATCTTATGGTTCAAATTGGTAATTTCATTTCAGCTATTGGAAAATATCAACCATCTTAGACAACTCCCGGGCCGCGGTAAAATTGACAAGCATTGCCCGGTTCACGGTTACAAAAGGGCTGGGGACCACTCTTTTACAGTTTTGCAAATTGTTTAGTTGTTGCCATTGTCTCATATTCAAATGAAAAGTATGCCGGTCACCACTGTTGACAAAGTTGCAAGAAAATGCTGACTGCTGTTGGCTGTAGCAAAGTTATTTACATTTGTGTAACTTTAAATGCAGTACTATATTACGTTTAACATTGCACTCATTTATTGCCGCAAATCGAATAACTTTTGCCTGACGCAATTCGAGAACTACTTAACTCAGTTTCACACACAATGACATAATCATAATGTCTATCAACTCGCACTAAACGTCGGTTTAATGTATAAAACCTATGGTGTAATCGCAACAAGCAAAAGGCCACGCAGCTTTCTCGAGTTCTTGAATGTGCTGACGTCGCTTCTTAAGTTTGGATTTGGAACCGAATTATCGTTCCTTGTGTTGACGTTTTTAGTGAAACTCTCACTACAAAGTATTTTCCTTGATTACAGCAATACAAAAATGCTTTGTTGTGAGCATTCCCTTCTTTTTGAATTGAAACATTCCCTGCTTTTTGCAGCAAACATTTCCAGCTTGCAGCAAGCAATCCCTGCGTTTTTGCGGTAAGCATATTCTGCTATCCATAGTAAGCATTCCCCTGTTTTTAGTAATAATATTTCCTGTCTTTTTTTCGCAAGCATACCTTTTATTTTGCAATAAGCACTCCCTGCTTTTTGCAGTAAGCATTTCGTATGTTTGCAGCATGCATTCTCTGTTCTTTGTAGTAGACATACCTTACTTTTTGTAGTAAACTTTGCTTGCTTTTTGTAGTAAACATACTTCGAGTTTTGTAGTAAGTATTATTTGATTTTTCAGTGGGCGTCTCCTGCCTTTTTACAGCATCTTGCAAAAATATCATTGCTCTCCAATACCGCAAACTGTATTTTTAAGGATTTTTGGTAAATATTTAGAAAGATATTTGTTCTAACCACAAACGAATAGTTTTTGTTTACACTACATTTTCGCACAAGCATACCATTGGCAAGGAACAAAACTTCTATGTAGTAAAACTTTAAAACATTCTAGCCAATATTCTAACGGTCATCAGTAAATTTACCATCGTCCACATAACTTGAAAATGTTCCACAAATTTTTCTCGTAATTGAAACGTTTGAAGACTTAAACTGTAGCAAAGGGTTTGATAAAGGAGGCCAGAGGCTTGTGCAAAAGGATACACATTTCTTTTGTTAACTTCTTCTCATTTTGTAAAACATTTTCTCGCAGCCATCTAGTTTATGTCAGTTCAAGCACTAAAATACACGAAAAGTACAAATCAACCTTTTTTCTTAAAATACACGAACATTACATATTAAACTTTTTACCATGGAAATACGAAACATCAATTGCTTAACATTTTCGTTCGTTCTTGAACCAAAATGCAAAGCATCTGAACTGAACGTAAGGTATCCTCTTTTTCAACTTTGAACTTAACTTGAAACTAGTGTTTTGTACCAGGCTTATTGCCTTATTAGGACTTCAGTTAAAACTCATAAGCTTCTCTCGTCAAATGAATTATACTGTTGTCTTCCTAGGGATAACGTGCTAGAAACAATTTGTAACGAAATATTATTTAGAAGTTATAAACTCAATAATTATTTTGATGAAACTTTTTTGCTTACCATAAGAGCACTGGGTAATTAAAAACTTATGTTCTTTGAAGAAAGAAAATTAAAACACGTTTCATGTCAGAGTGTTTGAACACTTTCTGAAACAATCCACAGCCTATTGCGACCGAGGAACAATTTCAAACATCAGCTTCAGAAATTACTCACCACAAACAAAAATGTAAAATGTTTCTTCAAATTGTTTGAAAAAAGCTAAGAGGTAGGCTGCGTAGCAGTGTTGCCACTGCTGTTTTTTTTCACTAGATCTGGGGTTTTTCTGTTGTATCTGGGGTTCTGGGGTTTTTATTGACAATCTGTTTTTTTTTTACTCTGGTCAAATTTTAGAAATGCATTTCGTATTACTGTATTTTCCATTCAAGAATACAGCATTTTACAGGCATAACATGTGCAGAGTCATCAGTAGCCAGTATAGATGAGTAGTAGGGCTAGGCTTAACCAAATTATTTGAAATACAATGGTTTACAGATAAAGCACTAACTAGGCATAGGTCAGCACTCTGATCTATTGCTGATATGTCAAGGGCTGCTTGTACATGATTTTGGAATGCTTTTTGTGGTTTTGGAGATGCTGTGGTTGAGAATCTCTTCATTGTTTTACGGGCGCATTGATTGTGATATGAATGCAAAATTTTGAATGTTAAATTTGTAGTCAAATATTGCAATAAATGCAATGGTTAATGTGAAAAAAAAACTGTAAGACCTTGAATGTATCATGTACTGTACTTGTTTCAATTTGTGCATTTAAGTGAAAGCTAAAGAAAACATTAAACGTTTTTTTAGAAAAGATCTAACCAGCTTTTTTATGTTACTTCAAACATTTGATTTGCTGCTAGCTTACTTGTAGATTGTGATTGTCAGTATGTTTAAAAATAGACCTGAACTTGTTAAAAATATGATGCAAATAATGTATATTACCTTAATTTTGATGTGCAAGTAACGGTAGCGTGCTTTTCAAGTTTGGTTTTGACTTTTTTTAAACATTTTATATGTCTGGGGTTTTTTATTATTTTATGTTTTTTTCAAGGTAAATTCTGGGGTTCTTCTTCATGACAGAGTGGCAACACTGCTATGTAGCAGTTTGTAGTTCGTACACTGCAATTGCAAATAAGTTGGTAAAGTGATATAAAAATGTTCATTTTTCCTCATAAAAAGTACTGTGAATACTCATTGCGATTGCACTGGTTTGCTTTGAATTGTTAAGTGCATTATTTTCGTCTTTACGTCCGCCATAAAATCCCATAATCTGATCCAAACCTTAACTATTAAAACATGGCATTCAAGCCTATATACAGGACTTGAAAATCCTTAGGTGAAGGTAGATTATATTACTCCGATTTTGGAGGGGCGATTATGGAAAGACTCGCACTACACATGAAATGAACACGGTGACTACATAACTAGCCAAGCAAGTGCAAAACACTTCCTCTCAAAATTATTTTTGATCTTCAAGCAAAAAAGTGTTGAAGATATGAGTTGTTCGTGCAAAATTTGAGTTCCTCAGTCATAAAAAAATTCCTTACTCTACGTAGGCTTGCATAGAGGACTAGAGGTCAATGTCAGGGTCATTTCTCGGATAGGGGCTTATGACCACGACATTGCTGAAAGGAAAACCAAACTCGTTAACAGTTTGATATGACGGTGGCCTTGACTTCAAGGCGTCTATGAACATCTGTATAGAGCTTTCCGCCAAAATATGTTTGAATCAAAATAGAGTACGTTGATGGTTATGCACTTTTGCTTCTCCAGCTGCAAGTCAAAGAAAAACAAAAGCACAGCAAAGAAAAACTTTTTTTCCTGCACTACAATGACTCCTTATTTTTCCAAAAGTATTCGGTTCTGATTTTGTAATGAAAGCTTATTTTTATCGCTGTTAAACACATGCAACACAAACTGTCCCGCTTTTTGCGGTGCACCTGTACTTTTCATATTTAATTATTCAAACTGATCTTCTAAAAAGTCCTCTCCGCAGAAGTGTTGCTATGAAAGCAAGCTGCACCAATCAGTGGGCACCTTTGCACAATACAGTCACGAGCAATATTTTACGAGCTTTGCAATAAATCAACTTAAACAAGCACGTTTTAACACAAACATTACGACAACGTTAGAAACCTCTGGCATACATAATAATGTGATGTAGCTTATTTTGGCAATTAATGTTTTTAAAGATCCCAAACAGCATATTTTCGAACAAGTACCATAATTAAAAATCTGGCAAATGTCAGTGTGTCATTTGGGATTTGCCTTTTTTCAACCAATTCGTTTCTTTTAATTTGAGCGAAATAAGACCAAATGGAATCAATGGTGTCCATGTAACAAATCTTTAGGAAGATTACATTAAAATGAATTTAATAATCGAGTTTCTTGGTAAAGATTCAAACGCGATGCCATAGCATGTCTTTCTCTATGTAGCATGGGCGTCGTCAGAGGGCAGGTAAGGGCCTTGTCCTTCTAGATTTTGAAATTTGATATTTTTCTTTTAAGTTTTAGCAGAAAAATGTTTTCCTCTTAGTTTCAAGTTGGTGAAATGATATTTCATCACCGTCAGCACCCTTTTAGAAAATCCTGCCAAGTAGCCTCGGTGTTTTTCATCTCATTTAAGACGCTGTGTTTTACCTCACTTTTTCATTATCATGAAAATGTATGCAGATAATGCTGTTATGCAACGCAGAATGAAAATAAACATTCACCCAAATCATCTGCGACATGACGCTGTTTGGCTGGAACCTCTTCATAGTGGTGCAGAAACTGGGGATGCAGGGGATGCAAGCGCAACCCCAAAAGTTTTGATTTATCGAAAATTTGGGCAAAATCTCAAACAATTTGAGCAAAAATTTCGACATTTTTCAAATATACTAATGAAATTATATTTCTTTATTAATGAGTGTATAACTATAAGTTTATTATGTGATAGAAATTACGTTAAATGTATATAAAATCAATAAACTGTTTCTAGAAACTCGTGCTTAGCATGTAAGAGTTGGTGAGTACCTGACTCACTTAAAAGTTAAAAAAAAAAAAGGCATTTCATTAACGTGCCTTATTAAGTGTACACTGTAGGAATAGAGTCTACTGCAGGATAAGTACTTCCTATTAATATATTCCATGCTAGGCAAGTACGGAAAAGCTGTGTTTTTAATAATAAGTACAATGATTGGATGAACACATTTTGCCATACAGTTTGTTGCATGTATGTCCTCAGCTAGGTGTCAGGTTTCTTGCTGACAGCAACAGCTGGAATGTGAATGGAACTTCAATCCTAAGAACTATGAGAAGATATTCAAAGTGCTGAGCCTGCTCGCTTCTGACAATCTTCTTGCACAGCTTATTGTAGTTTTTCTCAGTTGGGTTATTAAGAACCAAATTTTCTATTTTCAAGTCTATGGCAACATGGCAGAGGAAAAGAGAATGCACTAACAACAGTAAAAATATTGTAGGAAAAACGTTTGTCGCACAAAAGCTTTCGGGCAAATTTGGGGAAATTCGGCCAAAAAATCGTTTGCACCCCCAATAAATTGCCTGCTGCTGCACTTATGCTTCTGAATGTTATCACGCAACATACTTTGGAAAGTCAACCGAAAGTGAAATTTTGATCAAATCCAGACCTGATTGGACTTAGACCATGTATAAAATTGAGAAGTTGAAACCAAAAGTTTCCTCAAACTTTTGAAACCTCTCATATAAATAGTTTGTTTTGTTGTGCTTGGAAGTTCAGAGTTTGTAACGTACTTGGAAGAAGCACTTCACAAAATTTTTATAAACTTTTTTTTCTTAACTCGGAAAAGAATACATAAAAACCTCCCAAGTTAGAAAAAATATATTTTTGCTGGTTTTTGATTGGGTGATATACCCCCACTTGGAGGTGTAGAGGTTTGGGGTGTTGCCCAGCGTAGAGGTTGCTTGCGAGGAAGGTCGTCGTTGCATGTAGAATTGCTGGTTCCCCAAACGCTACTAACGAGGCGGCCTAGTAGGCCTACATCCACTATGGAAGTAAGGCACAATTTGAGCTAAGGCTGCCTGACTGAGAAACCGGGTTGAGTTGTTTACTTCAGTAAGTTTGTGGTTTTTAGACCCGTTGTGTTATTGACATGCATCCGCAGGTTGCGCTGGGCGGAAAACCACAGTCGCAGTTTTTTGAAGGCATTTCCCAAAGTAGGATAAAATAATTTCTTGCACCCGTTCTTCTTTTGATAAGAATATACGCTTGGACGTGCGGCACAATTGGAGGAAAGACTACCCTAGGTTCTCACCAGGTGGTAATATGTAAAGTCCTGACGTTCATACAGCTTTTCATGATGTCAGTAGGGCACGTATTCAGAGTGGAGTGCTTCGTAGTTTGTTGGACGCCGTCATGTATTCTGCTTAAAATATGCAGACTCGGGTTGATAATTTAATCAGCTGACGTAATCGCTTCGCTTTAATTGTTTTGGGTTTGAAGTAAACACTTTCGCCATGCGATGTTCTTTAACAAAACGATGTTCGGTGCTACTGAGCTTTATGAGCACCAACACTAACGTTTAATCACAAACTTTCATAAAAACAAATTTCGGAAAATTATTGGTTGCTTACCTTTTTTGTTGTTAGTTTTTCTGGTTTGCATCTTAAATCCGGTCGACTTGTGTTGACTTTTCAAATAAATTTGTTTACAGAATCAGGAAAAACGTTGTAATTGTAACATCTCATTCTGCGTTTACATTTTGAAAAAAACAACAAATCTGTTTAAATTTCCGTCACTAAAAATTCGGTAAAGAGAAATATAATATTGACAGTGGCTCTAATGCAATCAAAGTAAAGTTGCCATATCCCAAAAATCTCGTTGTGGTATAACACGCATTAGAATTTTGATCACCTGTGTCTCTCACATGATCAAAACAAATGCTGAAAATATTTGTTGTTCAGAAAGCACTTTTGGTTTACACTATTTCTTTGACTTGCATTCTCACGCTAGTTTCTCTGACGAAGAGGCAGCAACGAAGAATTGAATGAAATGTTGCAATTTATGTTCAAGTAGTTTCTTAGGGATTTTGCTAAAAATTGTTCACGGCAGAAAACATTGTGCAGAGAAAAATATTTATTGACAGTAGCAGATAAAGGAGGGTGCTGACTGGGCTACAGCCAGGGGCCCCACCATTTAGGGGAACCCAATTTCGTGTTTTGGCTCTATTAACTACAGTTTCATATGCAGTATATATAGCAAGGTCCGCTTTCTAAATTTTAGCCAGGGGCTCATACAACTTAATTCGCCACTATTTATTATTGATGCAATCTGAACAATAATGTGGGGTCAGTCCAATTGCATGCTGCGCTTTTACCATCAATTCTGGAAGCGTCCGCTCAAACCCATCAGAATGATATACAAGCTCGATAGTTCCGGCTTGAACAAGCACCTAACGAAGCGGACTAAAGGTGTCACGACCGCATGCTGAACACAATGTGCATCATCCTCGCCCGAGCAGGAAGACTGAATGGAGTATCTAGTCGTATCTGGCTCTGCGCTGCGTTTATCAGTAGCTGTTCTGTGCAGCCATGCGTGGACACACGTTCCTTCAACGTCGATCAAACCTTCTCTCACAGCAAGCACGCTGCACTTGTTTTGTCTGACACTAGCGTTGTAGCAATAGTTGCAGTCAAGAAGTAGCTATAAACTCAGTGTTCGCTGACGGTGGGGGAATCGTTGCAATCAAGACGTATTTCTTGCCATCAGTTTTTTGAAACTCTTGCACCAATTTCTCGTATACAGGCCAGGCCTTTCGGACCTCAGCAAATCTCTCATCTAAACTGGTTGGCCTGGAGAATCAGCCTTGCAAAAATGTAAGTTGTTGTTATTCTTGGCCTGCGGTGTGATGGAACTATTTGTTCCTTTTCTTTATAACTCTTCTTCTGTAAGGTGGAGTTGTACATCTGAAACAAAACTGATGAACAGCACTTCAACACTCGATTAGAGCTCGAGTTTTCATGCCGAGTAGCTATATAGGCCAATCGTATTATCATAGAACTTTGATCTTTTGTTATCAATTTTTGCGGTGAAGACGTTGCTTCTAAACTGGTCACGAAATTCCTTCACTCTTCTATGTATCACGGCATTCTGCTTGAAACAGTAATCGAAGCGAGTAAGCAATTTAAATGGAAGCTTCAGATTTGACCCGACATGGTAAACACACCAAATGCGGAGTAACAAAAACATGTTTGTACAAGCAGGGTAAGGTTAGGTGCGGTTGCAGCACGTTCCCTTAACCTACAGAGTGGGTTTTGTTGACATTTTTTCATGCAAGTAGAAAATATAAGAGTGTAACGTTAAAAAAAAGTACCAAAGTATTTATCGTTCAGTTATCATCTCTGCTGAAAATGGAAGTTGTTAATGTAAAGGTAACAGTGGATGAGGTAACGAAGGTAACAACACTGCGTGCAGTTACAATCTTGCAAGAACCTGGTTTGTTCTCACTAGGTCAGTGGTTCTTAACCTTTTTTACATATCCTACCCTTTTGTCTGACAAGATTACCAGATTTATCCCCAATACACTCAATGGTTCATTTATTAAAAATACGAAATTACCACACTCTTACAGTTTAAAATGATTTATAAAAATTTACGTTTGCTGCAATTTATGGTTCAGTAAATTTATCCCAGGGGCAAATTTACCTCATGTTAAGATTAAGAACCACTGCACTAGGTCATTGCCGTGCCCGTATGTGTCGACCTCATTTTGCTTGTACGAATGATCGACAACCATAACTCTTTGACCTCAACGACAAAGAGCATCATGAAAGGTGTGTAGCATTGCTCTCAAAAAATTAGACAAGTTTAATGAATACTGAAAAATGGCATCAAATAAGAGAACTTGTTCTCAGTTTAATTTGCCGTTTCGTCGAAGTGTAATGCAAGGCTTTAAAACAGGAGCAGCTGTGGTGCTTTGAGGTTTGGCATGTGTTAAATCAGTCGCGAAAGGGTGCACCAAATGTGCTATTAATTGTACAGCGTGTTACGTGGTGGGAAATGAAAAGCTAGCACAAGCGCATTTTCCTAAAATTGGGACCCAATCAGAACAACTTGAAAAGACCTTTCTGAGAAAGCGAATAACCCCATGGCATGTACTCTCTCGGATCTGCCACCAAGAGAATTGAAGTTTATTTTCAAGAATTTTGTTGTTCTTGTCCCCACCATCGTTTTGTGGAATCAACAGAATTAACAAGTGATCATTTATCCTCTGATATATCAGGTCTTCACTTGGGTGACGTCTTTGACTACGAGGCATAGTTTGACCAAACAAGGACATACCTGATTGATGCCAAACGTTTGGATGTGATTCGCAGTTTGAACATCCTTGCCCCTTGCGCTACTCACAACGAAAAGCTGATATCACCAGGGGTGCAGTGGGACGGGGACGCGTGGGATCGGCGTTTCCACGCTTTTTTAACGTTTTGCTTTAAAATAGTTCAAAGCTGTTTCAAAATGGCTGTTGTTTGGGTGCGTTCCCGCAACTTTTTTTGTTAGCATTACATCCCTGCATATTACAAACAAGTTCAAATATTTTCAGTTGTTTTCAACACAGCCTTAACGACACAAGGCAAATGTTGTCATCGCTCCACTTTAGTTTTTTCTGCATGTATTGTGAGTGAGTAGTCTTAGCAGTGAATCAGGCCAGTTGCTGCTCATGTAATAGATCCTTTGCATAGTGAATTATGGCAAATGTAATGTTTAGAACAGGCCTTTGGAAACTTTTGGTGCAAGAACCGCTTATAGAGAATTTCTCTGTTCTAAAGCGAAGCATGGATATGATCACGTCAAATGATCAATACACCCTGTAGCAGTTCCTTTGAAAGTTTTTACCTGATCATTTGTTTTCTTTCAAATTAGCTTGCTTAGTTTGAAAGTGTTGTTTTAGCACAGTGGTTCTTAACCTTTTCTCTACCACGCCCCTTTTAGTTAATAGTACTTTGTTTCAAACCCCCCTGACAACAAACAAGTTGTATAAGCAAATGTATTTATTGGTTAATTTTTTGATCAAATATTCCATGTTGCAGAGCGCATAAGGGCTCGCGTCCACCTTGAAATCTATTGGCGAGCCCCCCCCCCCCCGGTTAA
>JGI24158J21664_10000429_pt1 | contig 37667 bp, 22 predicted proteins | sample Ectturendosymbi3_FD_21664 | JGI IMG/M metagenome (IMG submission 21664) | reverse complement strand
CGTGTCTGTTACAAAACCTTAAAATTAAAAAAAATTAAATAAATTTACCAAGAAATACAATTGTTTTCACAAATCATTTAAAGTTAGGGGGCGTGAAACAAAGGAAAATTACTTCAGGGGGCGTGGTGGTGAAAAGATCAAGAACCACTGTTTTAAATAGTGGCACTGTTTATGTGTGACCAGTGTACCAGCAGAATATTCCTGACAAGCAGAATGTGATTTGAATGGGTAAACCCTAACGACATATGTTGCGTTGTGAAATAAGTGAACTCTTAGATATTATTCATTTCAAAAATGGCTGTTTCACCGAGTTTTCTTCTCAAAAATGCTTGACCTAAGTTTGAATGCGTCACTGTTTTTCGTTTTTTCAGTAACTCGCATGTAAGTGCTTATTCTCGCAGTGTTTTTCATGTGAAAGTTTACATTTTTTGTGTATTTTGGTTGGCACATGCTATTCGCGCTTCTTGTCTACTGTCCCATGTGATAAGGACCTTAATTTTAAGTTAAGCAAACAAATAACTGTGAAACAAATGAATTTACCTTTTTCAAATTCCCGTAAAACTTCTTGAAGTTTTCAACAGAATGAAACTTTCTGTAGGGTTAATGTTTTACTACATTGACAGACGGACAAACCGTTCGTTCAATTCTCTTATGAACTTACTCACGAATATTTTTAACTTTGGCAAAGAAATCAGGTATTGACTGTTTGGTTAGAGAGAAAACTTCTGTCTTGCTACATTTAACGCACAGGTTTACCAAAACAAATATAAAAATCGTGAAAAAATATGTCTGCCTTTCAACTCAATCATTCGCTATCTTAGAAACTTCAAACGAGGCCGCAAATCGAAGCAATCAGTAAAACCAAGAGATTAAAAGAAATTCAAACGAAAGACAGGCAGCAAATCAATTTCCATTGTTGTTTGGATTAAGCCAGGGTTTCTCAATCTTTTTCCTTGTGTGGCCCAGATACCATTTAGTAAGAATTGCGTGGCCCAATATTTGTTAGCATGGGCTACGCGTTTATATGAATAAACAAAAACGCATTATCTGAAATAGGTCCGTCATGAATTCGCAACGCCGGACGGTAAAGGGTCAACTTTTCGAACATGAATTGTATTCAGTGCCGTAGCAGCCCAACTCTGCCCCCCCCCAAAATGCTCACAGGGGCCACCCTAATCGTGATTTATATATAAAAAAGTTTTCGACGTTATGTTACGTCGCGAGGCCGAATGGCCTTCAAATAAAAATATCCTAATTGCAGACACAATTTGGCAGAATCAGGCTCTTAGCCAGGTTTTATGGTTTTGGGGGCAAAATACATTTTTAGGGGTGAAAGATTTTTGTTTTATCATATGGTTAAAACAAAGTTTTCTGAGCACAACAAAATTTGTTGGGGCACAAAAAAGGTTTGGGGGTAACTACCCCCGAATGTCCCCCATGTCTGCGGGCCTGGGCAGAAACGCCGCCAGAAAGTCTTTCATTCGGGGCCTTCATGTTTGTGCAGGGGGGCTAGACATTCTGAAAATTTATATGAATTCACAACATGAACAGCATTTGCAGATTGTGCAAGTTAATTATAAGTATTTTCCCGCAATACCCATAATGGGCTCGTAGTTTCCAATCAAATTTTTGAACGAGCTTAACAAAAGGAATTGGGTCGTAAATCATTGGCATTTAATTGAAGGCGATTATTTAGAGATGTCGTAATGAAATATGCAAATGTAAAAAAATTGCAGGAAATCAGAATCAATCCTATCGTTCAATTATGAAAACATTATTACCGAAGGAGCAAACATGAGACCGGTCAAAGCATGTACACCGCGCTGAACGTTTTCTTTCTTTTGCGCAAATTGGTAAACTTTACCATGACCTTAAGTGAAATATGCTTGATAAGCGTGCGCATTGGGCTTTTTACTGGCCGAAATACGCATGCATAAACTTTGCTGATGTCCGGACTTGTTAATCTCCTGGTGCATGGCACATGTTTAGATTAATAACATTTTGTATCCCAAATGCCTAAAATGTTAACAAATATAGACGAGTTGTATTTGTTGTTGAATATTGAAGAAGTCAAAAGGAATTCTATATCTTTAATAGAGCTGTACTGTAAGGATCATAGACTTATGTGTCGCCACCCTGTAATGATTAGATATCTAGATATCTTAACTGCATTCTAACGCATTTTTCATCCACTGTAGCTCCGTGGCCCACTCCGTCGTAAAGTTCTTAGTATGAAACTCTTCGTGTGAGATTGACTACGTCCAGCTGAATGACAGCACAGCCCAATCCGATTACCTGACGTGCGATTATCTGATCATTTTTGTTCGACCACCCAAGAAGATCCTTCAGAGGGCACTCCTTACAAAGAGACAAGGTGTTATCAACAGTTACTCGCATCTTATATTTCGGAAAATTTGCCTTTTCAGCTTCTAATAATTGTTCGCCGACGTGGTACAGCGTCATGCTTTTTCTGCATAACGCCAAGACGATGCTTCAATCTTTCCATATTTTTTGCGCCAATATACCTTAACTGAGCACGCGCCAAAAAGCTTGTAGGCTGTGGTTCGAATGCAGTCGGGTCATATATACAAACTTGAAAAACTGCACTTCCGGCATGTCCAGCCTCATGGCCGTCGCCAAACTGTTTTCCAGGGAGAGGCCACTAGTGGATTTTTTTCAAAAGTTTTTCTTGGGAGGGACAAAAATGGCAAAAGTTTGTTTTTCCTACTCCAAACTAAGAAAACAACGCTTTTTTGCTAAAACTTTCAAAATCCTTCTGTCGCCCATGTCCAGCCTCGTGCTCAGTGCTGAGGAATGAGCGCACGCGGTGCTGGCATAGCAGCATTCACTGCAACGGTACAAACAACCTGACATGGGCCCAGCAGTCCACTGGTGACGCAACGAAAGTAAGACACAACCGAGTACAAAAAATGAACTTGTACTAGACCGGGAGCCCAGAGGGTCCACGTTAGCTGGAAATGTAACCACTTTCTAATAATATCAAGTCATGTGGTGTAGCATCCTGTACAAGGAACTGATGGTCTGGCGTGTCACACCTGGGGGTGTGGCCATGGGGGGTGCTTAACGGTATCACCAAAATTGAGCTAGATCAGTTGGAAAGGTAACAACTTGAAATCTGTCACAAGATGTCCAACGTCAGATATTTGAAGTGGTGAGACACCCCCGCCAGACCCCCAACGATTGAGCTAGATCAGCTGGAAAGGTAACCACTTGAAACCTGTTGCAAAATGTCCAGCATAACCCAGGAACCATAAATTTCCAATACCAGACATCTTAAGAGGTGGTACGTCCTCGAACCTGTTGCAAAATGTCCAGCATAAACCCAGGAACCAGGGTTTCCAGATGCTTGAGTGAGTTTATGTCACCGACTATATCAACACGGCGAGGTTTTGGGGCTTAAAAACTCCAAACTAAGTTTCAACCCCCTAAAATATAAATGGAAAAACTAGAACACAGTTGCTTTTTCCGCAGAATCGTTTTCGATTCAGTGGTTTAAGTTGTTTTTTTCAAAATGTTTCTGAAATTGCGTTACAGCGATATCGTCGCGGTTTGCGGAAAAATAGAGGAGCAGGGGGATTACCCCACTTTCCTCTTTGACCCAGAATTATATTCCTGATAATTTTTATTCGGTTGCGATGTAATAAACGCGTTTGAACGCAAAGCCTCAACATTCATTGTTTGGAGTTTTCAACGCCAAGTTTGTTACATGCCTATAGTTGCGGGTGTACAAAACTGCGGCTTGTATTTTAACATTGCAGTCACTGCAGGGATTGTTTTGCGCAAAGTTTATCATGTGTTGCCCAGACAGCCTTTTTGTATTTTGTATTGCACAAAACTAAGATATTTTTAATGCTTATGATTAAAGTTTTAACATTACGCAGTCTCTGCCCGTGCAGACCTTACTCTAGATGTGTTACTATTTATAGCTTATACGTGCGATACAAAAATTATGGCAGGTTAGTAATTTAAACATCTAAACATAAAAATTATCAGGCAATATAATTCTTGGTCAAAGAGGAAAGTGTGGTAATCTCCCCAGTTCCTCTATTTTTCTGCAAACCGCGACGATATCGCTGTAACGCAATTTCAGAAACAGTTTGAAAAAATTAACTTAAACGACCAAATCAAAAACGATTCTGCGAAAAAGCAACTTTTTTCTAGTGTTTTCATTTACATTTTAAGGGGCTTAAACTTAGTTTGGGGATTTTAAGCCCGTAAAACCTCACCATGGTGACATACTCCATGACATAAACTCTCTCAAACCTCTGGCAACCCTGGTTCCTGGGTTATGCTGCACATTTTGCAATTGGTTTCAAGTGGTGGTCTTCCAAGCTGCTCTAGCTCAATTTTGGGATGGCCACATTGGGGTTGTCTGACGGGGGTGTCCCACCACTTGAAATGTCTGGCATTGGCCATTTATGGTTCCTGGGATTATTCTGGACATCTTGTAACGGATTTCAAGTTGTTACCTTTCCAGCTTATCTAGCTCAATTTTAGGGGTGCCGTTAAGCACACCCTATGACCACACCCGCCAGGTGTGACACGCCAGACCATCAGTTCCTTGTACAGGAAGCTACACCCCATGGCATAATGCCATTAAAATTTTGTTAACTTTCCAGCTAAAGTGGACCCTCTGGGCTCCCGGTCTATACCTGCAACCAAACTACAGTCAAAGCCGATGTATGGACATACTTTTCTTTCGTGCAGATAACGGTATACGTCACCAAATCTCTAATCACTTGTATAATATGTGGTCAGCGCTTGGCGTTCCTTGCCGTTTGCCAACGAGATGATGCATATTTATGGAGACATATTGAAGGTATTATTTGACTGCAAGTGGGTAACTTGTGATTCGTCATTGTCCGGTACGGGGTCACTGTCTTCAAATATTTTTCTCGCATGTTATCAGAGAGTGCGAGCAGTTAAAGGTCTTTGCTGCGTCTTTTCAGGGAGCTTTAATAAATCTACGCAGTTTTGATATGTAAACAACGGTTTGAGAAAACGCAGTTTGTATAATTCAACTTAAATATGCAGATGAAGCAAGAGACGGAATACTTTATCGCAATACCAATCCTACGTTAGTTGAAACTATAAGTAAAGCTACAGAACATCAATGAAGTCTGGCCTGAATTTATTGCTATCAAACAAGCAAAGAAACCTCATGCGTATTTAAAAAAGTCGACACAAACTGTTGAAATTTAACTTAACATAAGCTGTTCACTTTAAACTTAAGCTGCTCTAATAGCGAAAGTTGAGAACAAAAGCAAATGATCAATTAGACAATTAGCGATACCGCTTTCCTCCCACAGTGTGGATTTGCTTTCCTCCCACAGTGTGGAATTTGTAGCAAATTCAGGCAAAGATAAAAATAATTTGAAAGTTTATAAGCAGGCATATCTTATACTATTACTGCATCATATACATGCAAAGATGCACATGAATATCAGCTGTTTAAAAAAAACTACTTTGTTTAGAATGGAGTTGTTTTCAGAGAAAGAGCAACAATTTTAAACGTTTTTTTTTTCTATCCAAAAAAGCGTTCATAAAAAGATACAGGAGGCAACCTACCGTAATACCCACGTGTATTGCAGTAAGTATTCTGTTACAAGTTTTCATTCCCTTTAATTGCCCAATTACCTACAAGCTATTGCTTTAGTTTGCAACAAAATGAAAATAAGTGTTGCCTTGATTTACAAAACTGTCTGCCATTTCTAATTGTTCTTTTAAATGTTGCGATCACGCAAACGATAGCCATGGCTGTTAATATTGTTGTTCTCAGGTAAATAAATGGTAATCGTTTCCGAAAGCAAACGCATTTAAAAAGTTGTGATCAACGCTAATAAACTTTTGGAAGTTTTTGCTTTAAAATGCTTTGTCAACACAAAATGTAAAACGTGCGGCAAGTACGTTTGCATATGGAGCATAGCAGTGTAGAAATAAGAATAAACCAACGTTTCTGAGGCCACGACTTCGCTCTTTTTTCTTCTGGAAACTTTTGCAGGCAATAAGAAACCTTGTTTCTCAGTACTGCCAATACCATCAGAATATTTAGTAATATTAACACGAGCAAAGTCTCGCATGTAGGTCAACAATTTGTTTCATAAAAGATGTGTTCTCAAGACTTTTAGCATAACTCATGCACTTCGAACGATTCACAATCGCTTATAATCTGAATGCAGATATTTCAAGCAAATCTCTCTCATGTACAAATATGGTGCGTGAACAAGAGTTCGAAAGTTTTCTGATTGCAATCACAACTGAGCTTTGTGATACAAAAGGAGTGTTCAGTAGTTATTTCTCCACGTAATCTCTTGCATTAAACGCTTACTATCAACACTACAAACAGCTTTTGTTTTATCTTTTGTATATTTGCTTTGTTTTTCTACAAAACAGGATGCAGTTAAGTTGGTCCGCCAACCCGAAATGCCGGTGAATCAAGCTTTTGAGGAGATGCTAGCCAAAGGAAATTTTGATGATAAACAAATGTGTCTTATTGCCACCTTTCAATTTCGTTTCGCTTTTCTCGAATGAAAGTGGCGGCGGTGTTTTCCTAGTCGGTTGGACTGAAGTCTGCTTTGACCATCCGATTTGAAGCAATCTCGCTGCCTGTGAAGCAGCGCACTCAGTTGGGACAAAGTCACATTTGGTGAAAGTTGCTGATTTCGACCCAGCAGCCGTGACAGTCTTAGCCTTAGTCCGCCGCGGTCGTCCGCTTGCACTGATTTAGGAGACAACGCCCTCGGTGGCGGCTTCTTTCGCGTAAGTGCAGTGTCCTGTGAGAGCCTTTGTGGTCTCCGGGTGCTTTCAGAGACGTTTGCAGTATTGGAATTTCTTGAGTGTTCTGGGAAACCCATGAGCTCTGTTCTGATTGAGTCTGAATCCACGTCGTCATCAGCGAAGGCAAAACTGCCGTTCCACATAAACGAAACGATCAAGCTAAATAGACTGATCGACACTATGCGCAGCACTGCCATCAGATTTCACTAAGGGAGCAGTTGATAGGATGCCAAGACGAAAGCATAAAACTTTTATCAACATTTTCACTTGGTTTTACCTAAAATGTTCATTGTTTGTCATTCTTCTGCAAACAAGTAAAGATTCCAGTTTAACTTCTTTTTCTGTTACTGTAACTTTTTTGATATTTCAGTGTGTTACCCTGAATGCTGTTTGCTGTTTATATTACCCAGCGCAAATCTTTAGTTCACTTTCTAGCTTTATGATTTTTTATTAGACTTTAGTCTGACGTTTTTAGGTTTTTAGGCAGACTTCACTATGACTTCTCTTCTTACGGGATCGAACCAACTCCTACACACACAAACTTTTGTCAGAAGATTTTCTGCTTTCTCGCACCTTGTATGTGACCACTGGTGCTGCATAACATGTTACGACTTTTGCACGTGCTAAGCCTACAGCTGAATGAAACCGAACATTTTTCACTCGGTATTTAAAAGCCCCTTATAAAGATCCAGCAGGAAAGTTGTCCATGTTCAGCCGATTGGTTCTCAAACTGTACGTTACAGAAGCGCAAGCTCATCTCACCTGTTACATGCAAACCAATCACAGATAATGATAGCAAAAAAGTCCAGTTGCAAGCATTCATTGTGTCGAAATAACGTCTAAAATTTCCCCTTTGTGTTTGTTACCATCCGTGATTCAGAAGAATAGCGCGCATCCTCGCCGGCACTAGAAATGGAAATTATTCGCTCCAAAACATGAATCATATTCACGTGCACAGTTAGCGGTATTAGAAATATGCTGTTGAAAGTTGTCCTTGTTGCAACTTATACGTGATTCATGGCTTCCCGTGGCTTAATTTTAATTTTATGATGGTGATTCATCTGAGCGGTGTTGTTATATGCATTTCATAAGAAATGTTACACTTCCAGTGATCTAACAGAAGGGAAAAGCGTTTTGGAATGGCTTGTTGTCTCAAAATAGTCGCCTGTAAAAGCTACATTTCCAGAAGCACTTTTATGTCAATATCCTGATAGCCGTTGGCTACCACTTTTATCACGAGTCTTTTACTGCGGCTGAGAGCATCTTCACGCTTCATTTGAGGCTTTTGAGCAATTCTGCATCTTTTTGAAGAACTTCACTGAAAAATAATTCATGCATTCGAGCATAGCTTCATATCTTGGCATTTTTTATATTCTTTGTTTGTAAAAAAATATAGTGTGCAAATTTCGATTGTAATCACGAGCAAAAATGGCAAGCTGACATGCAACCCTACAGTGTAATCTTGTTAACATCCCTTGAATGGCATATTACGAGGTGAAACTACGAAACAATATGCAAAGTTTTTCTACTTTTAAGTTTGCAAAAATAGTTGTATGCAGGCCCGTAACCAGCTTGGGACACCAGGAGGGGCGAAGAGTTTTCTGAGAGGNGCCCAATTTTTTTGAACTATGTCCAATAGTTTCAAACTATATCNAACNCATTTTTCCAGGGGGGGCAAAAAATTTTCTAGGGAGGGCTTCGCCCCCCCTGGTTACGGGCCTGGTTGTATGTTTGGGATTGGCCTTCATGGTGTTTCCTGGGCGTTTATGTTAGGAACATTCCTGGCCCTTTATAGACGGAGGACAAGGTGATAAACATGAAACTANTGAATCTACTGAATTTTGTGAATTTTTTTCTGTGCTGCNAGTTTATTCCGCTTATGCTTATTGGTTTATAATGTTTATGCAACAAGCTCTTTTGCGAAAAGCATTGAACACTTTTTGAACTTTTTTTTGCAACTAGCCCACACAGCGATAAAAATATCAGAAGGTGCTAAAATAAATGTCTCCTCTTGAACCTTCTTGCAAACGCACGAAAGCTGATGGCGAGTAGGTTAAAAAAAATTTTGTGAGGAAACATAATTCAAAATCTATTTGACTCAACTCGAGATGTGTGTATGTTAGCAAAACACTCACTCCTCAACTGTTTTGAGTGGGAAGCGTAATTGTTGCCTCTTGAAAACTGTTCCATTTGGATTTTTGTCACCACCTACACCGAGAAACATTTTTCAAAAATCATCCAAAATCATTGCAGTATTGTAATCATTTCGTAAAGGCCAATACAATTATTTCACTGCATTGCACAGTTGCGGATTCTCATTAAGTTTCATCCAAATGAAAAAATAAAATCGGTTGATTTTACGCTTGCGTTCCACAAGATGTCGAAACTTATAGATGTTGATTTCTTGAAGAAAGGGAATGTCGGTGGACAAGAAATAGCTGATGACCTCTCTGCAACTAATTGCTGCAAAGTTATTACCTTTCCACACATTGTGAAGAACAGTTAGCAAACTTGTGCTTGCAATGGCTTCATGAAAAACCACCTCACAAGTAGGCATTCATAAAGCAAGAAATCTGATACAAACGTTAAGACAAGTTCTTTGCTCAAATCATTAATCAAGTTAAAAGTGCAAGGTATTGCAATGACTACCAATAAAACGTAAAAGCTATCCAGGTTTTTCGCCACGAAGATGAACCTTCCCGTGCAAGCAAAGCCTTTAAGCTCGGCAAAGATGTTCTCTGAAATTTGAAATACTACAGCCATACCAAAATTATCTGCAATCAACATTGCCAGCATGCGTGGTTTGGGTTAAAAATTTTCTTCCTTCTTTTTCCATTTTCACTAAACAGTTTTGCATTCAGTTTTCTTATGNGTTCGGTAAACTTTTAACAACGTAGCCCGTATCTTCTTCCGAAATTAATGGCTATTTGGGCTGCCCAATGTGTAGCCCAACTNTTCAGGTGTAGCCGAAGTTTTTGGAATGAAACTGCTCACGTCGGCGAATTTACGCTCTGTGGTTAAACCCCACAAGTTGGTTAGNTCCTCTTAAACAGCGTAAAAAAACTTTGCATGAAAATCACAGGCGCATTAAATTTGTAGGAAGTCTCTTGAGCATGGCTGCTGCTAGTCGACTACCTTCCCTTGCTCAGCATTTATCAGCATATAGCGGCACACCTGCTTTGCACAGCCTGCCATTGGTATAGTGTAACAAGGAAAAGCTTCCTACTAACGCATCAAGCGCATGTAACAACTGCAAAAGCTGTTGAGGGGACTAAATCTACTAGTTTGCTTACAACGTGTTTTTCGATACCTTGCAGCTTCAAAAACGGGTTGTCGGAATCCCAACGAAGAACTTATATCAACTACAGTTTTAGGCTGGTCACTTTAAAGATGGCCTCGCCTCACGATATTTAGAGCATGCCGATGTGCAGCAGACTATAGACGCCAACCAGACTTGTTATGGTCAGGCATGATTGTCTAGCTTGCGGTCGGCTTAATCTGCCGGCTCGACGCTGTGTTTCCGCTTCATATAACAAAGGTCTCTCTGTCGGAAGGAAGCTTTGATAAGACAGCCAAGCGAGATTTTAGCAAACATTTGAAAAAAACAGGTGAAAATGTTCGTGGAGCCGCACTGAAAGCCTCAGGCTTTCCTTCAGTCTTCGTTTTGTTGTTTCTTTGATTTGACCTACGTGAGTAACACATAAATAGTTTCTGGTTAAATATTTTTGTCGTTTTTGGCGTCACAATATCGTTTTTCGCTGTATTCAAGTGTTTATGCTCTTTTTGTGCCAGTGAGCACTTAATTCTAACGTTTGCAAAACAAGCAGACGAAAAACAATCATTTACCAGTTTTCTTAAGAATAGTGCACTTTCCCCAAAATATACAAATATACGATGAGGTGGTGAAGCTAATCTGAAATACTAAATAGATTTTCAAAAATCTAAATCGCAACTATCACTTCATTGCCATCACAGGCTACATGTCGATCGAGCAAAGGAGTTCACTCTGTTTTAAAAAGTTTACACAAATATTAAAATTTAACAGATTTCATGGAATTGGGTCGAAAGATGATAATCTGGTCAAAAAATTAGGGCAAACATTTAGCAAAAGACAGTGGAAAATTTCAAAACAGGTCAAAGTTTTAACACCGATGGAGGCGTTTTGAATAGTGCAATTTAAAGGTAAACTTTTTGCATTTCTAAAGTTCTCTTCAATTCAAAACTGATTTTTGCGAGTGATTCGAAAAACAATTTTGTTTTGTCAATTTGCTAAAAGCATACTTAATCCTTTTTGTAGGAAAAAGTGGACCAAACGGAAAGAAGCACAACCTTAATTATGTTCTACGCACGGATTTGGACTCGGAACTACTCAACAATGGCTGATATATCTAGTTCCTTCAGTTGCAAAATTGAAAAAACTCTGAGGTTTGCTCAGAACGTTTGCCATAAAATGGAACATGAGTGCGAATTTTGCCTTAATTAAAGACGAAGTACCCGCGGTGGTATGCGGTGTTATGCGCTTGCGTTTCAATATACAACGTTTTTCGTTTTATCATCCTTGAAAAATGTACTGACTGAATCAATTTTTAAAGTATAGTTTCACATCCTTCCACGAGATAGAGTCAACTCATGTGCCTTACTTTTTCAGTTTTTGTGAGCTCTCCTCAAGATGTTATGGTCACGTTTTGAAAAAAGCATGCAACAAACCGTTTAGGTAGGAAATTAAGGTTTTACGAGTGCCACGGCTACGAGCTTTGGTTGTTGTGAATGCTGCCCTTGTAAGATTCCTACCAGGGAGGCTTTGCTTAACATTGATGGTATTATTTCCATGCTGACTATAAGATCTGGATGTCATTTGTGGTTTTGCTTTCTATGGTAAGGTGAACCTACCACGATTTTGCTGTATGACGAATTGCACATGACTTTACACTGAGAAAAGTGAAGAGAAACGAACTTGCGAGAACATACTTTCATATTTCACAAAACGAACTGGCAAAGTTTTTATTCCAAGTGACAGAGTTTAGCTTCCCCCATTACATTTCCCAGGGATCGTTGATCTTTAAGAGACAAGTATTCTAAACGAGAACTATTTCATTGTCGCCTTGGACCTTAGGGCGAAAAATTATGCAAAACGTACAGTTTTATCGCTTCGCTGAAAAGTCGGCAATGGTGACATCAGAGTTGGAGTCAGAATCTGAATTAGAACTTTCACTGGATTGAGTTTGTTTTTCGCCAGCGCATTATTCGCAATGATGAAATTGTTTTTGGCAGTGTTTTCTACTGTACTTTGCTGCAAAGTTGGAGTCGACTGTAGTGTTCCAAAATTTTAAAGGCTGTAGGCTTGCTGTAAGCTGTAGAGGAATCAGGCCACTGGTCTCTTCTTTTTGCGATGATTCGAAATTGCACGTATCTGTGTTCAGGTTGCTAGTCTCTACAAAGGTGAAAAACACATGAATCTATCGAGCAAATTGTTTAATAGGTAATTGATTTCACGTCACACAACGCATCCTAAGTCCTAAAATCTTGCATATAGAATCTGTTGCTCCAACGAATATATTTCCTTGGTGCTGTCAAAGCACTAGATCAGCTATGTCCAACCCGCGGCCCGTAGGCCGCATGTGGCCCAGTCGATAGTTTTGTACGGCCCAATTTAGGTTTTCGCTGTAGTAAAAGAATCCTACATACTGACAACCTGTCCTTATTTTGATAATCTTGAATTTGACATTTTTGATGCAGGCGGTGTTCAGCACCACTTTATCACGTCTGCACCGTTGCAATTAGGATTCGAACATTTTCAGTATGTTAGCTAAGCTAAATTTAGTTTGCTAAGATCAAAGTAAGCCATTCAATGTGCGGCCCTCATTAATATGTCATTCAATGTGCGGCCCTGGTCAAGGTAGTGATTTAATTTTTGGCTCAGGAAGCCAATTGGGTTGGACATAGCTGGTCTAGACAAGCTTCTGACTGTTTTTCTGGCAGGGACTCGCAAGTTTCGCATCGAAACTCTGACAGGTTTTTGAAAATCGTTTCTTACCATTCTAAGCGCAACGTAGCTTTGATTGTATTTTAACGGATCAGGAAGCAACAGCTCGGACCGGCAGTGGGCGGTAAGCTTCTATTTTATAAGTTTGACCTGGTGGTACTGGGACATGTGGCGTAATTGTTAGTTTCAACATTTATCACAGGATTTGCAATGCAAAAACTTTGCAACGGCCCTATACTTCAATATCAGGATCAATTCTTTTCCCATTTTTGTGAACCAATGACCCGTGTTTTTAAATACTATGTCAACACAACTACCAATTAGCATTAACATTTTTTTTGAACAAAAACACGTTTTTGCTTCTTTTCATATCATGTGATGAAGTGGTAAACTCGCGTAAGACTTCAACTGACATTTAAAACCTCTGATGACAGTGCGAATTGGACAGACATTCAGCGTAACCTAGAATTGCTCATTTGGTACATTGGTGCTCAGAACGCTAGTCTCGTATTGCATCCGGAACCAATTAAAACGTATTAATCGATTGGAACATGCTGTAATAACAATGGCTTAATTTCATCGGTAAAATAGGCTTCATGATACTTTAGATTAGACGTAGTTCGTCGTCAGATGCTTGTGAAATGAATTTTATAATCTTGCTGATATTAAACCTCCTGAAGAGTGGTGTACGAGCAACGGTGCGCTTTGACCGTCAACAAAGCATTTGTAAACGTTCCCGTTGAAGTTGAAACTGTCTGGCATCTGAAAACGTTCAATTGCTCCAAAAGATTCGCAAAGTTGTTCATGATCAACGCTTAGTGCCACGTTGCATAACGATGGAAACATACCATTGTTGTATTGTATCTGTCTATATTTGATAAAGTGGAGCCAATGTATTCAAGCTCTTGGAGTGTTTAATCAACGCCTTGCTTGCACTGCGTGTTTGTTACGCAGGTCCTTCAGGATGACAAGCCTGGGTAAAGTAAACCAAAGAGCCTGGTTTAGAGACAAAGACGTTTTGCTCGCTTTTATTGTCGTTAGCAAAGGACCTTCAAGTGTAACAGGCCACTGCAATCGATCAGAAAAGCGTCACGGAAGAGAAAAGGATGCGCTGCAATGACGTACATCTCGGGCAACGAGCAAACGCGTTAATTTAGGAATATGTTTACGGTAGTGCCAGTGTTGCCGGATGTTTTGGGAGTTAAAGTTCCAACAAATGCGCAATATCAAAACATCTGAGCTTGTGCTTTTACTATGACATCATCTATGAATTTGTTCAAGCATCACAAAATTTGTTTGGTGCATATCTTTGCTAAAACCAGGTAAAAATCTTTTGAAACGTCATTTCATCTGTCAAGCTGTTTTGAAGACGAATTGCCGTTTGATTGGGAGCATTGTCTTGTGAGATTGCAGGCATTGCACAATGTGAAATTCCGTTAATTGAAACCAGGTTTCAACCAAGTTTCTTTCCGATCGTGCTTGTCAAGGACAGGACGTAAATATTACGACGGTTGTTTCGTTTTTTCTTTGAACGGTTGCAGATTAGATGAGGTTCCCTAATTACCACTTACTCATCCAAACCTGGAGATATTGAGTTGTGAAAAAATCGACATAAAAGAAATTGTGAGACGACGAGTATTTTTGTGATGCTGAAGCTCTGCTACTGCACCTCCCTAAGGCATTTATGATGAACATACACACGTCCAAACGTTCTGGTTTGGTTTCATTTAAGACTGATTTAAACATGTTTTTTTTCTTAGTTGGGTTTATTGCCGGTATTTAGAAACTTATTTCGATGTGATCTTTTTTTTTGTCAGTTTGCAAGCCAGTTCTAATGTAAGAAAAACAGAAAATAAAACACAAAAGTCTTGTAAATAATGTTGCATATTGCACTGCAAGCTCAAGAAATGGTGTGGAAAAATTTACCACTGGGGTTGTAAGTAGCCAGGTGTTCTGCATTGGCCCTAAGCTTGAGACTACTGTCCTTGCAGTGACACACCATGTCCCATGTCAAAAAGCAAAGTACTCTTAAATTAACACTTTTGATCTTTCTCAGCGTGTAGTAAGTAAAGTGCTGCAGTGCCGTGTGCGAGAATGATAAAAGTACCTTTGGCTACAGGAGGGTAGATTGCGATCGAATTTTCCCCAGTGGATACGTAAACAAAACGTCACTGGCCATCCTACATTACGCTTCACCTTTCCCACCATCCGACACCAGCACCGAGCTCGTAAAAGGTCAACGCAGGATTACCTGCAAATGTATTTAGGGTGATAAATAAACCTATAGAGTAATCGCTGCGGTCGTAGCGCCGAAGTGGTATACTGCATGTGTTTATTTCATTTGAGGTGACGCTGTTACAAGCCGTTGTGTGGGTTTTCATTGCTAAAGAAGTGTAGGAGGGTAGGCATGAAAAAGTTGTACGTATAAGGTATTGATCCAAGCTGACTTACCTTCATGCTTCAAAGAGCTTTCTAGCTTGAAGTTACAAAATTTCTGTCACAAAGGTGAATTTCGGTTTTGCATTTTTTCAGAAATTAAAGCTTCATACATTTTTACAAATGTCTTGAAGAAATGTGTAGACTGAAAAATAAGGCCAGATCTTTGCATATGATTGCCGACTTCAGCTATAAAGTTTTTTAAGTAAACGCTTTTATCTACAAGCAATGATTACAAAAGAGTTTATTTGCGTTTAACGACGAACTATTGACTGTGATTGCAAAAACGGAACACCTTAGACTCTACCGTCCTCTAAGGCTTAGCGGATGTAACGGCATTTTAGCTAAGTTTGAGTCCTAAAATTACTGGCGTAGTGCAGCTCAAATAAAGCCAAAAACTAAAAGTGAAGATTTTTCTCTCTACACGGGCAGCCTGCGCGAATGCCTCTGATTCTGACTGCTTTTCGAAACTCGTGTGTACAATTCAAAGGTACATATGCGTCAAACGCTGTCCATCGAAGAGATAAGGACCGCGATCCGTTCTAGGATTTCAGCGAAATGTCACGGGTGAGCACAACCACAATCTTGAAACAGATGTTCCTTCAGAGTAAAAACACATTATCGTTTTCTATGTTACTTCCTATGTTGCATTCGATGCTCCGCGTAGGCTGTTGTGCTGTTTTCATTTACGTTGTGAGTCGGTGCAGCGTGCAGCAAGTCGACTGTCTTTAGTTGCCCATCCTCGGTGTGCAAAGCTATACGGTTACCGAGACGTGACGCAGGCACTGTGACACATTACAATAGGCCCAACAGGTTTCGCAATCGTTCTACCACAAATTGAAACGATAATCATGCGTAACATTACGTTTTGATTAGGGGGTTAAGCGGTTCAAAAATCTGCTTCCTCACCACCTTCATTTTTTAAAGTCACTTTAAAATCACCAATTTTTGTGCTGCCAAACAAAAATGTTTCTAGTAAAACTGCAGTTTGTACCTTCTTTCAGTTAAGAATTGGTGACTTGATTTAAACGAGCAAGTGGCTGTACAGTTAAACGAACTGTTAGAATTGTACAGTACAACAGGCCAAATGCTTAAAACAGAGTTTGCATTTCAACAGCTAATCTTTGCATACTTGGCTGAAAGAAAAGAAATGTGGAGTTTGTAGTGTCCAAAGAAAATATCGTCTTCACATTGATCGAAAGATGCATCAGTGTTATGGAACACGCATGCTTTGCATAAACAACGTCTTTAGTGAAAAGTAGTCAAACTCAGAATCATTTTTGCAGTGCGCATTCATTCTTGTGGAAAATCCTTTTTCTTGAACAACTGCGACAAATTTAAATAATTGCTTCGAACAAATCGTTGAAATTAGCTTGTTTCTGTCAGCTTTGTCTACACCTGAACAGATTTTGCTGTGAAAAAGCTCCTTGAACTTCAATCACAGAACATTCGGAGTAGATAGCTTCGTTTGGGAGTCTCTAAACACAAAAGGCTTATGCTGTTGTGTATGCGAAATCCGGTAAAAAGCACTACATTTTCTCCTACTCACTTGCTTTTTATATGAAAGAAAAAAATGTATTGTGATGCGGGTTTGTAAATAATTTTCTTGTATATGTAAAAGATGTTTTCTAGCTGTTTCTGACTCCACATTATACGGCTGGGGTACAAAATATTTTGACCGTCTTTGGTTGAAGTGGGTTTATCGTAACTTGAAGCTGCACTTGAGTGCTGCTACAGCATTCCAACATATAACGTCTATTAAACATAAAGCAACTGGCAAAAGTTAGAGAATGCTACACCATCGCTTGGTGCATTTTTTGATGAAAAAACTCAGGCAGAATGCCGCATTCATTTAAGTCAATTTTGCAGTTGGTAACAACTCGCTCAGGGTTTTGATACTAGTTGTTTACACTGGTATCTGTGTGCAAGTTATGCCTGCGGCAAATGCGCTTTCTCTTTTCTTTAATCCTATTTTTGAAGACACCGAATGCAGAGCATTGTTGGGTTCTGCAATTCTAAGCGGTAGAACCTGGCTGCAACTTTAACCCAAGTCTTCATTTACACCCCAGAGTAAATAAAGCAATGTAATTCGGTGCATCAATAGAAACCTTTGACAAAATGTCAATAAATAATAGCAATATTGAAATGGGAAGGGAGATGACAGCTCAATTCACTAAAAAAACAAACAGTCTCAGTTTTTTATCTGACTTTTATTTCGTGGAAGTCTTGGCAGTGTACGGAAACGTTACCAATCGCAAACCGTTTTCGATTTTCTTCCCATGCAAAACCCATGGTTCTGAGTCTGACAGTATTGCGGATTGTGTAAGCAATCATAGGATAGGTTTATGACACGATCGCTTACTATGGTTTTAAGCTTTAGCTAAGCGTGGGATTAGCGTTGCGTCAACTACGGCTCGCAACTCTTTTACCGGCGAAGCCATGGCCTTTGCAAATTTCCCTTTTCAGATTTGAGCGGAATTTGCCAGGTCTGGCTCGGATAAGCTGTCGCAGAATTAGAAGGCAAGCAGAAATATCGTGATGCCATGTCTCCTAACTCGCGTTCAAGTGCGGTTAGAGTTCAGCTTGCCAGAAAAAAACAAAACATCGAAGACTTCGAGTGGCAGTGAGGTGTTGTCTTGCGGATTTCACTGAGAACAATGCCCCTGTCGTAGCGTTTTGCTGCCCGCCGTTCAACTTGAGCCGTCCTGATTTACTTGTAAACAGATGCTTCTTTTTGTTGCAACGTGGGAAAGAAGCCAAGCAGAATACGCGCATGATTCACAGCAAAAAGCAATGGCCTTGGCGTGGTTTTGGCTTGTTGATAAATTGTTCACAGGAGCATTCTTCGCAGTGGTACCAAGTAGAGATTGTTTTCCCACTGTTACCAGGAAAGCAGTGTTTTAAATTAAGGCCTTGTCTAACGGTAGGCGTGAATAGTAAACTAAGCTCACTTTTTCTTTTGAAGTAAAAATCTTCGCTGCTCTTCCGTGCAATTGAGTTTCAGGCTCGTTTTATTTGGAAATAAAGAAAACTTCGTTTCTCGTTTGTGCGAAAAAAAGCGAACGCAACAGATCACTTTCGAACTGCAGTAACTTGGACACTTGACACTTGGCCAGGTATGTGATCACGTTAATTTCGCAGCACTCGCTCTGGTTTATGTTTCAAATGTTTTATTAATCCTAAAGCACGTACTATTCGCAATATATGATAAAGATTTGACAACGGTCAAAAACCCATTAAGCAAGTCGCTGCGTTTGCATCTGCAATACGATTATTACAACTTAAACATCTGTCCTAAGCTGCAGTCGTTTAGCGCAGGGCTCCGCTAATAGTGGGTCGCGACCTAAGTTTGAGTCGCGAGACCTTCCACTCTAGGTGGCGAAATAATTTGAATTTGCCTTAAATACAGTTTGATCGTCGCGTCTGTGTAATTATGCACTAGACAGAATAAATGCAATAATTTACTGTTTTGTGTGTCAAGTTTCATAAAACTTGGTGCATGAAAATTGTTACTGTCAGTAGCAGTCTTAAGATTAATATTTAATTATTAACTATTTTCTACAAAATTATATGCTCACGAAATGTTTGGGTCGCGAGAATTAAGTATTTTTCAGGGCCGCGTCAAAAACCATTTGCGGACCCCTGGTTTGGCGAACCAGTCGCACAGGTGTTAGACGAAATGTCGAATTGTCCAAGCGAAATCTCACATTCGCTTTTTTCCACCAACACAGCTTACTTTTGCTTTTTTCGTTATTGTGGCGCTAGCACTCGACAGACTTATTGCGCTCCAGAAGGCGACGAAGCGTCCATCGCAGATTGAGCCAAAGGCAGGCTCAGGTTCTGGTTAATGTTGCAGGCAAACCAAAAAGGAAAACTTTGTTGCGATTGAAAGAGCACTGCAGTTAAATTTGTCTGGAGGCTGGAATACGAACTCTTGCCAGAGATTGATTAAGTTCAGAATTCTTGACGCAAAAGACTCGAAATGCTCATTGGACTGAAATTTATACAGTACCATAAAAATGCCCATTGAAGGATAGAGTGCTATTGCGGATGCATGCAAGTAAAAAGCTTGTAAAAATCCCATCATGCCGCAAATTTGTGATCAATATCTAATAAATGAAATAAAAACAGCATCTCATTGCTGTAGTTTCAAAACATCTTGACTGTTTTCCTTCTTTAAAAAATGATTAGTTTGGATTGCTTACTTGGTGCAAACTCGTGAGTGTAACAAGTCAGTGATGCTGAAGGTTGTCATTATTTCTAGCTTTCTACCGTTTAATTCTACCTTTCTACCTTGTCACCAACCGCGAAAATGATTGCTTGGATTTCGTACAGAGCTGTTCACATCTGTATATACAAATAGTCGTGTATTATCCGGCGTTGAACTTTTCGCTGTAGGAAACTGGCTATTTGGTTGTAACACAAGTGGAACTTTTCAAAACCTTGACGCAGAACTGATGTCTTGACGTTCAAAGATTAAATAAATCCAACAGTTGCTTATTGTTGATCGAAGTGGCTTTCCACAGCTGCATATGCAGCCGGAAAAACAGGCGTGTGTAATTCCGTTGTTTGCAAAAACGCTGTGGCTAAAAATCCATCCATAGCTTAATGCTTAGAATTTATCAAAAAGGAAACAGAAACTTTTGAGAACAGTTAGCTGCGTTCGATTGAACTTTTCAGCCAAAACGTCTGGTACTGAGCGTACCAGCGTCTGTGAAGAAATGCGGTAGCAGACCTTCAACGTGATTCAAGCAGAACATTGCGTAAATCCCGTGTCGCTTCACTTGGCATTATCTAAATCTTCGCATACACAACTTTGCCTCCATGTATCCACGTTCTACATGTGCCATCAGCAGGGGCTGATCCAGGGGCGGAGGCGATTGGGGCAATCGCTCCCCCTAAAATCTTCGAAAGTAACTTTATCCACCATCATGTTTTACAATTCGGAAAATAGCATTCGCGATGTAAGGTCTTTTTGCTGTTCATTGTTTTATCACAGCAGTGTTGTGAAGTATGCTTCATCTCTCTTGTGGTATTGAGCCCGTAATGAGACTTGACTACCAAACAGTACTGAAATCGCCCCCCCCTAAATTACTGGCTGGATCCGCCCCTGGCCATCAGTCTGCGGGATAGAGTTGAGAAAGAATAATGACAACGTGGTTCAGATACAAAATAGCAAGGTGCAATTAGTTTAAAATATTAAACCATTCCACACCTCTAAAGCTAGAGTATATGAAGTCAACTGTAGCGGTAACGATTTTTATTTTTCACTACGTTTATCATGCGTTTTAACAAAAACTTGGAATATCATATGGCATGATATGCTCGAATATTTTGTTGAGAAGAAATAATACAGAAAACCGCCAACAAAAGTAAAAACTCTAAAATGATAAAATAGTAAAACAATACCTTTTCACGTCAACTAAACCAGGTCGGTTTGCGGTGTAACATCGTTAAATGGTTTAAGGATGTTGCAACACCAAATCTAATTTAAGCAAGCCTCGGGCATTGCAGGTTTTATCAAGTCAGGCCCGGCTTAGCTGTCCTGCCTTTTCTGCAAGCAACAACAACTTGTACCGATGACTAACAGAAAAAGGCTTACCTGGCTTGAAGTGGCCGTAGGGAGCGTTTGGATGGAAGCCAGTGTCAGCGATAGCGAAGGGGCCGATAAACGCTTAGAAGATACTGGCAAACGAAGAGCAAGCAAGAATTATTCGAATTCCACGAAAGCATTTTATAAAACCGAAGCGAATAACAGGAGGAAACAAGAATACATAGAATGAGTTAACTTTGAGTGTCTTTGCACTTTGCAGCACGGTCTAACGGTAACCACAAAAACTGATTGCAGCAAAGTTTGTTGTCGCGACCGAAGTCGTATATGGATGTCGTATGAAGATAACAAAAACATCCCATTAAAAACTACCCATCGCTGAAGATAGGAGAACTGCTATCGTCGAATAAAAATATCGAGACCATGCAATAGCACGAAACTTTAATCAAAATCCGGTCATGCGTCCGCACGTACAAAGTTTTTCACAGCCGCTGGGTTGTGGGTGCTAATATACTCCCAATCGTGGATCTGAGTGTTGAACAATTTCGAGCACGAAATTTTTGCGAAATCGGCGGATCTTGCGAAAAATGTGCCAAGGATTAATGTTATCTATGAAACCATCGAGCAGGACAAAGATCGTCTATTGATGCCATCAATGTTTACCCACTCATTCGGTAATCTTAGAGGTTATCAATATGCAAACATTTTTTTGCGGATTTTAATCTCGGGTAACAACATGAACTGATCTGGCCTTGTCGCTCTGATACGAGTTCTGGGGATATTTGGTTTGTATTAGGAAGACCAAGTTACACTCTTCATAGAGAAATTAGATGACCTTACAGCATAAAATTTAAACCGGTTAGGTTCTTAAGCAGCAGAAAAGATTTATGAAGGGTGTTTATAGATTGTTCATTCAAGACATGTATGCGGCGAGGTATGAATGGATCCACTTGCAGTCGCCATCATTTTATCACGTATACGACCAGACTTCGAAAGAGAAAGTCTATGTTATTAAGCTGGTTGCGACTGGCAACAGGTAGAAGCTTTAAATGGTAATTTCTGTAGAACAGTTGTGACGACGTTTTGGTCCAAGAGGGCTGCCGAAAATCAATCAATGTCGGCGGGCCAATTTCCCAAGCAATCGGTGCAAGTCCGAGTTTGTGGCACTGTACTAGCGACTTCCTCTTTACCAATTTATGGAGAGCACAGGTAAAATATATTTCTATCTGTTGACTCCAGTAGTCAAAAGAGTGAAGGAATCAACGCATCCCCAGAACAAGCAACTTTCGTTTTTAATTAACGTTATTGCTTTCTCAGTGTGAAAAAGTCACTTTTTCCAGGGTTATAGAGCACACTCACACACTTTATAACGTATCCTGGGTCAGGGCATGATCCTTGGAAGACTGAGCACAGTATGACCAACTTTCCGCGACTTTCGGGTCAAATAAAATCTTCTTGGATTTGTATTCTACTTGAAAAGCGCCAGAGTTTGAACAAGGAAGTGTAATCGTGCACTTGACTGTTTGCTCTGAGCTTCAAAAGCTCCCTTTGACTTTTGCACCGCTTTTCTTTGCTTGTTAAGGAAGTGCTAGAGAAACGCTTACAAGCAGACTTGCATCGGTCGATGCAGCAAGTGAATACCAACAACGTCACTGTGAGGCAACTTACTTGAAACTGCTCTCCAAGTCGTGTCAGGGCACAGTTCAGGTCGCGAATTAAAACTTTGTTATAAATAGCTTACCAAGGAATAGCTTTGGTTTTTAGGAACAGTGTTATTGTAACGGATCACATGCAGGGCAGGAGAATGGCAAATGGGTTCGTCACATACTTGGCATTTTGTAACGCTTCGCAGCGATGCCTGAATACCTGAGTGTAAAATATGTGCATTTATAGATTAAACGAAAGGTTCACCCACACAGGTTTACATTCTGGTAATGTTTGTTCATTTCGAAAGCCAACATAGATTTAGAAATTGCGTGTGCCGCCGCTTTCGTTCGATTTCGCGCTTAATGCTTCTGAGACCAAGTGCTCTGTTAGAAACAGCCATCGAGTGATATTCCGCGATAGCAGTTCCTGATAATTTTGGTTTGAAATCAGTTTTTGAAACCGACGTAAAAGGCAAGGAGCGTCGGTGAAGTTAACAGCATATGGCGTTTGACATTTAAGAGCAGATTGATTGCTTTAGCTTTTCACAGGATCGCATCTCTTTACTCTAAAAAACAGGATTGCGCAGTTGAAGTGCTTTGCTTTATCTTCATCAATTTAATATCTGCCGAAGATGCATGTCGGCAAAGCAACGATTAACGTGTTCTATGACTTCGCAGTAAGCTGACCTTCGCCTTCTGCAAATTCTGGTGGTAGCGCTGACAGATTAAACGTCGAAAGCTATATCTGCTTTCTACCGCTTAATTGAAGGCCTTTGACTGTCGACAAAAACACAAAGAGGTTGCTGTGTTTGTCATATCTTGTTGCGGTCGTGTTTTTGGCACCCACACACGTCGCACACAGTTGACTCATAAACGTAAGGCAGAAGTGTAGCTTGTAAACATTTGAGCAAACGTACACGGCTTTATCCAGTTGAAAATTTAATATTGTCTCACGGGATGATGCGCGATATGCTGGACTTGATGACGTGCATCGAAAGGAAACCCAGGACGAGAACTAGTTTGCTTGTTGAAGAAAGATCGTATTCAGTGTACAGCTGTGCTAAAAGAGTTTTTTTGCTTTTGTTCTTGATTGCAGGCGTTCGTACTCAGCAGCAACCTAGGAAACAAATGTAATTGCGGCTTCGCGATACACGTGTGGCAGAAATGAAGGAGAAAGGTTATCCGAATATGCGTCGGTGTAACTCCACCAATAATACCACGCACACAGTTCGCCTAGTGGTGCTTGGTGACAACAACGTCGGTAAAACAGGTAAGTAACTTGCACTTTAGTTATATTGTAAGGTCCCCAAGTAGTGCAGAGGATGCAAAGCTCCTTTTATTATTTTAAAAATGCTGCCCAAGCGTATTTATTGTTCGGCTACACGCGCCTGCACTAACTATATATTGTTAAATACGTCATAAAACCAAGTAAATCGATGCGACATTACTTTTCGTATGGAAGAGATATTGCTTTCCGTTTAATCTTCCATTTTTACCTTCAATAAGATTTCAGCCATCTCGATTGCTAACAGGAAACAGCTTTTGTCTATCTTGTACATCCTAAGACAGGGGTGATGAATATTTTTCTGGCCTCATCATACATGAAATATCGCTGGCGGGACACATAAAATAATTAACTTTATCTTAAAATTCTATCGTTACCTTCCTAGGGAAGCTGAGGAAAGAAAATTATGAGAAAGAGCAAGAAAGCCTCTTGGCTTACGGTCTAATTATCTGCTTATCAAGGATATAATTGAAGCTCTCGGTTTGCTCTGAGCTTTCGAGGAATCTGCCCGCCATGTTCTACTTGCATAACTTTGCGATGATTCGGACTTTTACATACCCAGATTCCTACAATAAGTCTCCAAAAAGGTGACGCAGCCGAATCAAACAGCAAATTGTATTACTAGGAAATCGATTTCACGTATTTTACGCATCTTCACTCCTCATTCAAATAGAATTCTTCAAATCTCAGACCACAAATTCGAAAGAAAAGTTAATATTTGAATAACGACTGAAGATGCGTAAAATACGTGAAATCAATTTCCTAGTAAAATTTGCTGATTGATTCGACCTTTGTGGAGACTTTTTGTTGGAATGCTTATTAAGGTGTTTCTTTTTGGCGCGATATTGTATTCTAACTTGGATAACGAAAATTCTGATGGGATTCGTATTAAAATGTTCACTCGGGTTGCATTTGGCCCGTGTGCCCCAGGCTCCCCATCCTGCACCTAGGACATTCGCTTCGCACACGAAGAGCGTCTCACATACGTTCAGCGATACTGATAAGATGCAGTTATAGGACTGGGTGCCCATGAGACCACACAAAACAGTACATTCTTTAGTTGCCTTGTCTTTATGGGACCTTTGCAACACAAAGCTCTGGATAGGTTCTGCGCATGCTGTGGCCTTCTTAAATGTACTTTAGGAAAATAACTGGCACAAGCTGACACTTCGTAATACTAGATTTCTTCTCGTTACCGGATAATTCTAGGAACTATTGCGGATGAGCAATGGTTGTGCTCTCATGCTAGTCCATCGCTTGATGGATGTGTCACAGAGAAAACGGAACATTGTGCAATCGATTTGCACGAAGGATAAGACAGTGCCTGCTTGCAGACTACGCAAATTGCGGAGTGGCAACCCGCTAAAGAAGTTTCCTGAACTAGGCGGGCCATTTCCGCAATCAAATTACCTGGTAAAGGCTTTTGGAACGTCATCTTACGGAACGGTGATTCAATCGAAAAATGATGCGGACCCTCGACCGCACAGCAATAATGGTTAATTTGATTTGATTAAAATTGTCGTCTAGGGGTTGTAAGGCAATTATTGGAACTACACTGCGCCAATTTCGGTAGCCCTGCTTCAATTTGTTGGGCTGTATAAAAACGTTTCGTGACGTACAACAAAAAAGTACTTGACCATATGGGATGAAAGTCGTTAGGCTTGTAACAGATACTATTTTGCCAAAAGCTACACGCCGAAATTGAAATGGACAATTTTATTCTACTAAGTTGTGATTACATCGCGTCAATTAGCACTTGATTTAAGAACCTGATACTGTATTTACTGTATGCCATATGTTGTGCAGCACTGGTGGTGAGGTTTCTGACAAAGAGGTTCATCGGCGAATATGACTCTGAGGCAGGTAGGTTTAACAAAATTAAATGAGGCAAAAATAGCAACATGTTTCGGAAAAATATGTGTGCTCGCCAAGTGGATGAATCTAATCTGTCAGCAGTGGAAGTTGAGTCATCACACACTTGTTGTCCGTCGGTACGAGATTAGAACGCAGTTGTACTGCAACGCTGTGCTTACTGCTTATCTGCGCGAACGGCGCCCTCATGCAGATCACTGCTACTATTGTACTATCTTATAAATCAGTGATCGGCAAACTTTCGTTATGATGGCCCAAACCGGCCTCTAAGTCGTAATCAAAGGCCCATGCTCATTTTAAAGGCCCAATTTCAAACTTACGCTGCATTCGGTTACCTGTTACAAAACAATGCTATGTGATGCCATTAATCGTATAATGACATAAACTTAACGTCAAACAATCAATATTCCGCAGCTGTTACAGTAGCCTATCTTTTAGCTCACGCAACTGGCACCACAACGGAAAGTGTTGCTCAGCCCAAGAAAACATGCTAAACGACCCACAATTTGCCGACCACTAATAAAAAAGTAATGTTCTTTCCGTAGATTTTTATAAGTATTAAGCAGCGGTGCCACTCCTAGTGTTATGCCACTTTAGTGTTCAGGGTTGCCAGTTTGGCTATTTTGAGGCAGAATTTGTAATTTTTGGCCTTTTTTCAACTCTTTTAGCCTTTTTTATTTTTGAAAAAAGGACAAATTTGGCCTTTTTTGGACACTCAGATTTTTTATGTCGATTTGGCAAATTTAATGATGATTTTGGCAGGTTTCTGGGCACTGGCAGATTTCTAAACACTGCTTCTGGACACAGAATGATAAATTTTCATTAGAAACTCTGCACGAGAATTGATAATTTTTTGTTCTGCTGTTTCATGCTATAGGTTTGCAGTTTCAGGTTAATCTTCAGCAAAAATAAAAGTTTCGAGAAGTTCATCAATGGAGTGAGATTTATTCTTTTTATGTATAAAATATGTACATTTTGCCTTTCAAAAGCGCATTTGGGTGTTTTAAAGGTGTCTTTGCGTATTTATCGTTAATTTGGCTTTTTTCTGTGCTATTTGGCTTTTTTTGATGGCTGATCTGGCCTTTTTTGCTGATGACTACCTGGCAACCCTGCTGGTGTTTTTTCATTTCATCTAGTGTCCTAGTGTTTTTTTATGGCTATCTTGTTTTTTTTATGAGTGAGGTGAATGTAATTAATTGCAAAATTTTGTGTAATTGCAACTGTGATTGAGACGTTTTGATTTAGTGCAATTGTAATTTTCTAAAAATTCCACCTAATGGAATTTTACATTTCGCAAGACAATATAATATGTTTTGAGTTAAACCGCTGCGGAGTCACTCGGTCATCTGTTAAAAGTTTCAGTGACCTGCACAAACAAAAACAAGCACTGCTGCTATCTCCCATTTTCTTTGTCTCTAGTTTGCAATGAGTTGCACAATGTCTATGATTAGCATTTGCAACGCATTTTCTGGGAATTTTCATTGTGTGGAAGTTTGCTTTTGTAATCTAGTGTTTTTTTCTGCATCTAGTGTTTTTTAATCATAAAATCTAGTACTTTTCTGTGACAACAGAGTGGCAACACTGAGTATAAGCAAATTCAACCTAATCTTGTGTCTACAGGTAACTAAAACACCGATTCTTTTTATTTAAAGAAGCCACCTATGAACACGAGCTTCCTGGGACTGGAGGAAATATTGTAACAGCTGAAATATGCGATTCTTTGACCAGCAAGGTTAGTGCAAGAGAGAGAGAGAGCAATTAGGGACGTGATGTGCTTTCATTAAGAAAATGCGTTACTAAGGAGGAGCTAACTTAATTTTTGATGAAAATTAACAGTGGCGCAAAATCTCATTAAAAATTGATTTTCCTCATGCTGATAGTGTTTTCTACAATACGGTTAGAATTGAGTTATTCGAGTTGAATTGGAAACGGTCGATACCACATTCTGCCTTTAATCATTTTTCAAAGCCCTCGCTTGATTACAACCGAATAAAAATTAAAGATACCTTGCATTGTGACATGAGAGTGCGTACCCAGTCAACAAACTACGTTGGAATTGCATGAAGAAAATGCTTCGTGTACAATCTCGTGGTCGTGACCGTTGTTTGAGCAGTCGCAGCATTGTCTTTGAGTTTAAACAGCAATGTCTTGCTTCTTCATCGTTTGAGTCACTTGTTAAAACAACTGCTTGGTCGCACTAATTCTCCGGTCTTTCTAATGCTGAGCAACACAGCATTTTGACTGTTGCTGGCGAGAAACGACGTGTTTCTTACGCTTTTAAGGTTTTCGTTGCTTTTCGGCTAGTACGTTTGATTTGAGTTGCACAGAATATTATTGGAAATTGATTGTTTGGCGTTTGCTGAGAACAGCACACGACGCCGGTGAACCGGACGTCAGCGTATTTGAGTACAAACAATGAGAAAACCTTAATGGTATTTGCCTACGCGTCTCAACTGCCTAGTTGCATCAGTAATACACAGTTATCGACACCAATCGTACTTGGCGAATGTCTTTTTGTTTAACGTTGTCTTTCCTCTAAGTCAATGGAGATAGGCGGTACATAAACGGGTCATGCACCTCGGTGCTCTTCACTTGATCAACAGTGCTGTGTTGAAAGTGAATTTCGCTGGCATGACAGTTTGTGTGGAATTGACCGCAGCGCGAGCTAGCGATTTACGACTGTCTTTTCACCACTGTTTGCCACACGATTTGTCACATACCGAGTCGACGTCGACCAACATTCAACAGACCAACAAGTGCTGCAGATCGGGAGTGGGTTGGCCGACCACCTATAAGGCTTTAGCCAATTACAACCCATTAATCTTTATCTTTCACGTTTGCTTTGCAATTAACAAAGGCACGCCGGCGAAACTGATGCCCGTGATGATTTTTCCTCTTGCGTGACTACAAAAAGTAACGAGTATAATGTGAAATGTCGAGAGAAAGCAAGGCTACGTCATTTTATGCTGACGTTTCCTGCTGCTCTAAGTTTTGAATGATGACATTTGGTTTTTGAGCTGATTGCCCATTGGTCAGCCTTTCTTGTATCTCGCTGCCGCCAAGAACGGAAAATTGCGATGGATAAGTTGCTTGTCTGGCGCCTGAGATATCAAGCACAGTTCGAGTTACGTTCAAGTATTTCACACTGACATGCTTTTGGATTGCTTCAGCGCGCTGTTGACTTGCAGCGGTTTTGAATAGCTTGATGGAAGTAGTAAGCGCAACATACAAGACATATGCTTACACCAATGGTTCGCGATTTGTTTCGCAACCTGCACCTTCCACGGATATACAGTACAATCTTGCGACACTCTTTAACCTCGACTTATCTCTCTTTCGAATCCTAAAGTATGTTTCAGCAATGGATTTAATTAGCCAGCGTAAACTATCTCGTGGATCTACATGGGTGACGTTGCTTTAAACGAATGCAGACTGCGGTCACTGCAATGGCTAAATTCCGATAAAACCTAACAAGATCTAAAAAGTGACAAGGAAAAATTGCGATAAATTTTCGCAGCGCATGAACAGTGGAGCATGACAGCACAACTAAGCAACCTGATAAATTGCTTGTAATGTGCGAACAGGATATGGAATGTGCTGAGAATGATTCATAGCTGAGGCTTGCTACTCGTTAAGGGATAAAAAGAAGTGGCGCATGCTTCTCCGCATCAGACAAAGCATTACGTCAAGAGGTGGCCGCACGACGAGGTTGCTGCTGATACGCAGCAAACACACACGAGGCTTATTCGCGACGCAACCTAACATTGGCGGTTGATGTTTACAGTGGAAACTCCTCGAGTGTTTTCGCCAACTAATTCAGCTTTTGACCTCATTCCGGCAAAGCACACATTAGTCAGCTCCAACGTTTGTTCAAAACAGGATACCTGCCTGACAGTACTCAGCATGCATATGATGCTATAGTCCTCATATGGCTTGTCGCAACTTTCTATCGACGACGATTGTTACTGCAGACTAATAATTGCAAAAAAGTATTGAAGTGAATTAAAACAGCAAACATTTGCTAGGATGCTTGCAGTTTAACCTTATAATAGCAAAACACACTGTTCATGTTCGCCAATTGAGAAAAGAATGATGCTTGTGGTTTTTCATTTATGTTATTGTGTTGTATAGCTTGATTTTGAAACGCCTTGCTTCTCCAACGCGTTACAGTACTTTTGTTGATCTCGTTGCTTGAGAGCAAAAGCATTAAAGATACTGGTTGGCGTCACAACTTTTTCGTTGGTTGTCCTTTTCACAGAAAAGGATCTGATATGAAAAGATTCAGAACTTGGCACAGTCTTCTGAATCTGAATACTCGAAAATTTTCACACAGCGTTCTGAAATAATCAACGAAGACCGAAACATTTGCAGACAGGTTCCTTTCTTGTCTCACATGTGGAGACTGGTCACTTCACTTAGCATTTTCGCAAAATTTACTTACTGCTTTTGCGTTAAATCGCAAAATTTAATTATTAATTCGCAAAATTTAGTTTTTGCTTTTGTGTTAATTTTTTTCGAACTGGTTGTGAGAAGAGTCACAATTGGCCTTGATCAATTCTGGTTTGACCATTCAACATATATGCGATAACGTCTCTTTGCAAGCGCAGAATTATACCTCAAGCGCATTCCTTTTGAATAAAATATTCTACATGACCAACGCGTCCAAAAATCGCCTACGTTATCACTGTCGTCGGGCAACAGCCCATTAAGATTTTTGACAATAGAACTGGAAGGACTAGTTGCGTGCTTCTTGGAATAAATGTTCATATGATTACGATATTTACCAAGCACCCCAGATGGAAAAAGCGTTACATCCGATGCAAAACACGAGTAACTCTACCAGCGGCAACAGTTCGACATTATGATATATGACAGGGGTTTCCCCACCTTTCTCTGAACATGTACCCTTTCAGCATTTCGACAGATGAGCATGTACCTCTAAAATTTCTTATAACAAAAAGACCGAGCAAAACAACAAAAATCTACTGAAGTTTTAATAGGACTTTTACAATTTTGAAATTAATAAACGTAGTCTCCATTTTGTGTCTCAAAGTTAATTTGTTGCGACTGTACAAGAAGTGTACCCCTTCATATAGGCCGGGAGTGGGAACCTATTTAATATCACGAGCCGCATAAATTGGGAATTGTCGCTGGCGCGCCGCAAAAACAATTGATTTAACCCAAAAATTGAATCTTTATCTAACTATGAGGGATAAGGGTTCTCTTGACTTACTATCTAAGTATCTGCTTGTCATGTAGCTTCGTTTCGACGCGATTTTGTACTCTAAATTGGGTAAAGGAAATTCTGATGCGGACCATATCAGATGTTCACGCGGGCCACAGGTTTCCCACCCCTGCCGTACCCCTAGGGGTACATCTACCACAGGTTGGGTACCTCTGATATAAGAGTTTGATCATCGCGTTTCCTTATCCGTTTCAAAGAAAATTACATTTTGAATTCGGCCAATTTTGTTTTCAGAATCCGATCAACGTGCTGAAGAAATACTCGACGAAGACCGACGTCTACATGGTGGTATACAGCGTATGCAGCCGGGACTCCTTTCAGTACGCCTGCTCGCTTGCGAATCATATTCGTTCAAGCAACTTGAAGAGCACAAGTGCGAATGAGGTCGCTCCAGTTGTCATGATCGGCAACAAGACAGATCTGGATCACTGCAGGTAAAGCAGCTACTGCTGCTGTACTTTTCTAGCGTTTTGTTTCTGTGGTGGCTCACACAATCTCTTTTACCGATAAAACGTGGACTACAAATAGGACTTAAACATTTTGTACGCATGTCAGCCGGATACCAATTTTGTTTTCAGGCTTTGATCAAAACTATCAGGCGGACGTACAGTGAATTAGACCCAATCTTGAGATGGAGAATTAAAAAAACAGCAAATAACTTGCACTTTGCGTCACTGGCCAATTATATCCAGTTATCCACGGACCTGCATTGGCACTAGTGTTTAATTCGTGCCCTAAAATTTGTAGACTCAGTGTAAGCAAGAAAATTTTTGCGATGCTGTTCTGCTGGTCGTCAAGTGGTTGTGATGCTGCACTTCCTATCCACGTGGTTATCTTAGTGTTACGTTTAATTACTGGATTTGTGTTCATTGTTGTTTATTCCATTCGTTTTTCGTTTATATCCACAGAGAAGTGACGACCTGGGAGGGTGAAGAAATGGCAAATACACTTTCGTCTTGTCATTTCACGGAAACGTCAGCTGCCGAATCTTACCAACAAACGGAAAAAGCTTTTCGTCTTGCCTTTAGCGTCATCACGTTTCAATCAGAGCAGTCAGCCCCAACAACGTTCAAGTGGCGACGGAAGAAGAGTTTCACCCACGTTGCGAACATGATCCGAGACCACGTGCGCAAAACGAGCTCTGTTTCTTCCGATTCCGCCCCGGACACTTCTTCCGGTCAGCTTGTGCGATGGAATTCGTTTTCCGACCGAAACAACAACAGCAATTCTTCCTTTGACGGAAGAAAACGAACCAGGAGAACAGCGACCTCGGCACTGCGCGCAAACTCCTACCTTCACTCTGCCGATCACAAGCGCCCCTCCAAGTGCGTGTCGCTGGAGACTCTCTGCGAGAAACCCGACGCCGAACACGATCCCTCGGTTCCTGCGTCTCGGTGTTCACCTTCCAGCGATAAAGTCTGTTTGCACAAACACGACAAGTTCAACACGGCTGCAAGCGCACGGTCGCCGAGCTCCCATTCCGAGCGCTGCTGCAAGTCCCATGGAGACAATCCAAACTGCTCGTGGCCGCCATCGGACGGCTTGAGAATGTCGGTCGGCACTGACGATACAATTGACTTGAGCGACTTTTCAACTGCTGAAGATGATCCTTTCTCGTCTAATTTCGAGTCGAGTTTGTCCTCGGCTCCTTCCATCACAGACTTCAAAGAAGAAAGCGCAGCAGCGAATGTGCTGAGTGGAAACAATTCAAAACTCCCTGCTGTGCGTAAGACTTCTCTCAATAAAAAAGGCCTCCAAATCACCATACACTCCGATCGAGAAGGTGACAATGGTGATTCCAGCCATGAAACACAAACACCTCCTAAATCTGCTCCTGTTCTGGCGTCAGCAACTAAGTTTCGTTTTTTTCCAAACGGAATTTCTGCAGCTCGTGAGCAGTCGAGCGCTACATGGAGCAATTTCAGTAGAGCAAACGCACCCGTTTCCCCCCTGCTGTCTGGTCGCAGACAAAACTCGTTCAGGTCGTCTAAGGAAGACAGCAAACGCAGTCCACCCGGGAATTTGTTAAAACAATTCTTTAAAGGCTCTTTTGCTGCTCTAAATATGCGAAGCTCAGCAAATCCTAGCTCGATGGCAAGCACGCCATCTTTGAATAACTGCCCACGCAGCTGCAACACATCGTCCGCCTCTTTGACCGATGACTGCGAGTTAGACTCTGGTACCTCGCGAATGCCTTGTGCCTGCCCGCAGCCCGTGGTCGGTAAAGATCACAAAGCGGGCTCAGAGCATTTTTCATCCTCCGCGATATCAGCTTCGGCACCATCTTCGACCCGTTGCCCTCAGCACTCCGTATCCACTATAAAGCGCGAAAGACCTCGCCGATCAAGCTTCAGAGAGGCAGTGGGCGATTTAATAAAGAAGCGTAAAAGTTCTTGCTCGTCTGATTATATGCAGCCAAAAGGAAAAGTTTGTTGAGATTGATACGAAAAAAGTAGCTCCTACCCAGCAATCAAGTCTTATTTCTAATGTCGTTTTTTCGTGTTTGCCTTTTCCAAACAGTACAAGCAAAAGGTTGTTCATCCCAGCATTAAACGAAACCATCTTTTTATATTTTTGCGCTCTTTTCATGACAATTTTACTTTTCTTTTCTTCGACGGTATTGTGAAGAAAAACTGCAATGACACCAGTGAAGCTCACAAACGGATGTTTTGCTTGGTCTTTCTCCTTGAGATTTGGGAAGCAGAAAATGAGGCAATTTTGAACCTTGTCGAGCAATTTTAGGTAAAGTATGACTGAAAATATTTCAAGATATTGATTTACTTTGTTTTAATGAAAACAAAAATCAGGAATATTTGAAACATGATCTTCCGTAGTTATGGAAAAATGCCCTTTAACAGTTTAACATAGCTAAACAAAGACTGAAATTTGTGGTATTCCTTAGATGGAAGAGGTGGTATGTAAATAAGATTTAAGTTTAAAGCTGAAATATAACTCTTATATTAAACATCATACCATCTGCATATTTATTAAGAACATTTCTCAATTTTATAAAGATAAAAGATTTTCTTGAAAGGTAAAAGCTTGAAAAACCGTTTTACTGAAACGTGAGTTTTCCAAGCGAAGTTTTTGTTGAAAGAATGAGGAAATTAGTGGGTCTTCGGCAAAACAAACTAAACAAAGGGATTACTAGTCTGTCACGAAAATAACCAGGTATTGTATGATGCAGGGATTTGTTGTGATCGCCCTACTGCACTGTGTATTGCCCTTATAAAACCTTTTAAAGTTTGGGAAATTGGGTAAGAAATGCTACTTCTCAGTTTTAATTTAACTGCCAAAAAGCAGCAGCCTGAAAGTTCTGCACAAATTTTTTCAAAACGGCTTTTACCTCTGCGTCAACTCTAAACGTGGGCCACTACGGGGTCAACGTAAAAGTAGTGGGCCAACATAAATGTCTATCCTTCATGGGGATTTTCGGTTGTTTTGAAGATTAATTTCTTATAATTTCCCTATCAAACCCAACATAGGTTGGTGAATCGTTAAATACGACCCAGCGTGATTATTCAGTACAGACACTCAAACGCCACTAAACGCAATCGCGCACTTGCACTGCAATGTCGAATATTCTGTGCCAACCATGCAACTTCCACACAGCACCATCACATGTAAAACGAAACACCAATTCCCGTACACAATTGTGCCGGCCCCACATGAATGAAAACAGCTGCACGAAAGTTAAAACAAATCACATGAAAGCGAAATGGTTCCAACCACGAATTCCATCCTGACATAGAGACAATTTGGCTGTTATAGCCAACTAGTTTCGTCAAAATATTCTTACTACAAAGCAATTTTTTTTAGAAATAAACCATCTGCCAACAGATTGGTGACTACTGTCTCATCCATTTTTGTGGTAGTTTACGCACACTTCGTGGTGTAAACATAACAATGTTGCGCAATGCAACTACTATCACGAGTGTAATACCCATCTGCAGCGTGGGAAGTAGGGTAAGAACAATCCAATGCACTATGCATTTAAGAACAACGAGGTTTGAGCAGTAGTGGCACCTAAATTAGCACAGGCGCGCCGCTGATAAGCATGTGTGCATCATTGTTTAGTTACGGCGTGTATCTGATAGCAAGATGTAACAGCAGGCGTAAAACTTGTTTTGCAGAATATTCCCAGTAAAGTCTTTCATTTTAATATTCACACTAAAATTTCCTCTGACTGATCCTCAAAAGCTAACTTCCAAACCCTGCGTTAATTTATGACTGTCTTGTCATGAGGGAAACACAGACGACCTCAAATAAACAGTAAAAAAGATTCAGACAAATAGACAATGAAGGAATAGATTCTCATACAAAATCCATGCGCAGTCTACGTCAGAATTTCATATCAGCATCAACTCATTGTAACGTAATCCATCGATGATCATGTCGACTGCCAAATTCATCAAAGAAATCATCTAAATCTATTTTTTCAGCTCGTACCCTTCAACTGAAAGTAGATCAATGTTGTTCAATTTTTCACTGGTCATGGAATTTCTGAGAAATGTTTCAGTAATTTCATTTTTGGAAAAATTATCTCGCATGAAGCGCTGGTGACGGGAATAGTTACAGCTGTTAGTATCAATTTTTATTCACAATTAAATGCAGCTTTGTAAGGAGCTATAAATGAAATAAATTGTTTGAGCGATGTGGGTAGCAGGCCCGTAGCCAGATTTTAAGGTTTGGCGGGGCAAAATACATTTTTAGGCGGGCAAGATTTTTGTTTTTATTATATGTTTAAAACAATATTTTTGGGTGCAACACATGTTGGGGTCACTTCCCCGAATGCCCCGTCGTGGTTACGGGCCTGCTTCGAAGTCGTATACACAAGGCAGCAGAACACACGACTGCAGTCAGGATAAATTGGGATAAATTAACTGACACCAATTCTTAATGCTTGCACAAACATTTTGCTACTAGGACAAGCAACAAGTTGCTGACAGTAATATAATCCGGTTCCACCTCACACTCAAATGCACGGAAGATCAATCTTCCCATTCCTGTGACGTTTCTTAGTTACGAACTGAATCTTTCACCACCACAACCGCGGTCTGACTAAATTTCACGCAGGATCCGAGCAACCACTGGTGTGTGTCGTCATAAACAACTCCCATTACCCGGTCGTCAAAAACAACACAGCTTATCATGCCTTTGGGAAATATTGAATGCAGTCTGAAAGGCTTCTAAATTATCGTATAATACATTCCTGGCTATAATGCATTCTGTAATACATTTCTGAAAGTTATCTGCTGCATGTGTCAACCAAACGAACTTGAACGTAAAATTAAGCACACACCTGGGGTGACAAACTGGGGGGCAACCAAAAATCTGGGGGCATAGCCCACCCAGGCCACCCCTTAGAATCGCCACTGTAGACCAGTCCGAAAACTTAACATGACTGTGACATCACGAAATTGACTTCAGGACCTTTGAATTTTGGAAGTTAAGAATCTGATCGTTTGAAATTTCGGACAAGACTGAACATTCAAATTGTACTACGACGTTCCAAATTGCGGTAATACAATCGAATTGTAGGAACTACTTGTAAAAGAAAATGCAAAAACTAGGCAAAAGTACCCTGATCATCTGCAAAACTTGCATGAAATTTATGGGCACAAAAATCTTCTGATAACACAGCAAAAATTAGCAGAGTCTGCACCTAGTTTTCTAAAGCACGGGATTGTCAGAGCATTTTGAAGATCCCGAATGCAGCGTACCCGCCTGTTCCTTCTTTCGTCAGGTCTGGTCACAATCACCGCTGGTGCGAGCTGTATAGGGGTTCTGGAGCATGCAGTCCCAGAGTTTTGAGTTTCAGAACGTTATAAATGACTGACTGAGAGCAGACTTAGGAGAACATAAAAAGAGAGGGGCAGACAGAAGAATGCATATAAAAAACTGAAGGCAAATTATTTTATACTAAACTTTTGACAAATACAAAATTGCAATGTCCTGAAACGTTTCTTTGGATATGATACCCTGAAAATTTAACAGAAAATAAAAGAAATACTGTGATTTAATGTTTTACTTGTAATTATCTAAATTCAAAGACAAAGTTTTTTTGCCTTTGCTGCAAGTGTATCGAATATTTCGTCAAAAAACTGTCTTGCTCAGGAATCCTTCAAACGCTATACGAGTCAGGAAAAGAAGAGTGTAATGCAACCCCAAAATTTGATTACCTTTTCTGGGACATGTGACATACCTTCATGGGCGCAATTTTGTTGTAAAATGTGGGGGGACAGCTTGGTGTGAAACCAATATATTCATCGAGTCGAGTGACGTTTTATATATACATATTCCCAATATTATTTCTAGAGGCGTTTTGAGAGCAACACTTACCCTGGCATACTTACGTGGGTCACGGTAACCCGGGTCAAATGAGGTCATTCACGTGAAACTACGTAAGCGGAAGCCGGCGCGCTTTCAACTCTTCAGTAGCTTCATTTTTTTGTGTGACTTGTAAATAGGTGCGCTTGCGGTCTTCCATGCTCTTCGATTTTGCAAGGGAGCGAGTTCGTCACGAGTCCAGGTCACGCTGACCCGACGTTATGGTTAGTGAGGTGGCAAAAGGTACGTTGAATCCACGTTATGGTTAGAGGGAGGGTTGAGCGCCAGGTGCCTGTAAAGAGCTGAAACTCACTCAGCTCATGCTTCTACGGTCTTGTTAGCAGTATTCAAAAGAAGTTCTTCACGCCCATAATCTTTTTTATGACTAGTTCAATTCAGGCATACGTGACACCTTCGCTATATTTGGTCTACTTACTTTTCATCAAAATCGTATGATAATAGAGTAAAGTAACTTTGTTAGTGCTCAAACTGCTCAGTGAGAGTTATATTTTCAGTGTAGT
>JGI24158J21664_10000428_pt1 | contig 37705 bp, 22 predicted proteins | sample Ectturendosymbi3_FD_21664 | JGI IMG/M metagenome (IMG submission 21664) | reverse complement strand
GCATTTTTTGCCGACATTGCCGCTTTTCGAAAAAGCGATACGCTGCGCGAATGTCATCTTAGCAGGGCAAAAAGCAATCAATCACAGGCCCGTAGCCAGGTTTTACGATTGGGGGGGAAAATACCTTTTTAGGGATCAAGCCTTTTTCTTGACAAATGTTTAAAGTAAACTGTGACGTCATTTTCTTGGCACAACAAAATGTGAGGAGCACAAAAAATTTCCGGGGAGCACTGCCCCCAAATTTCCCCGTGGCCACGGGCCTGTACAACCACCAGGGTGCCTTGCCCAGGTTCAGATCGTTCCTGTCAGTTCACGTCGAGGCAGCCAATAAACGTGACTTGTGGCAATCGTCGTCGTCCGCAGCCAGTACGGGAGCCGCGTACTGCTTCGCTGCGTTTGATTTGAAGGAAAGGTTCTGCAGCTGCGGAAGTTTCAAGGTCACTGTCTTTATCTCGGAAAATTCGCGCAGTGCTTCTTCGCCCCTGAAAAACGATCGTAAACGCGCTGAATCTTTCATGGGCAACATTCGCAAACCACTCGTCTTTCACCAGTGCTCAATCGTCGAAACAAAGCAAAGTAAGCGCGACCCTTAGCGACGCTAAATGCACCGCCCACTTTTTATCTCATTTTTCAGAAAACATCGTGTCTCAAGGTGTCAAGACAAATTTTACGCTGGGAGAAAAATTTATGACATTTTGCATATGTCCATGATTGACTTTTCTTTGTGCAGATACATTCTCAATGTTTCTCGATGATATTTTCGTGGTATGCAAAATGCAAACCTGCTGCCAACCTTAACAATTTTTTGAAACTTTTTCAGATCAATTTATATCAGTTGAATCTCTCCTCCCAACATAAAACGTTCTTTGTCCAAGTCACCATTGCATCATCACCAAAAACATCGCCAGAGTTTTTTGAGGTTGGATATTGCTCACTGTTAAAGACATTTTAAGAGACAGCAGCTATTTTATCTGAATACTGGAATGGTCGTAAAGCAAGGTTCCAGTGTATTGCAATGGTGGTAGTAAAGCGAGTATATGCTTTACAGTATTTTGAGAGCCCGTGTGAAAACCTTCAGAGACCTCAAGGCTGAAAATACCTGAAAAAAATCAGTGAACACCACGGTTCTTGTCAACACCAAATATCGCTGACATAGTCACACATTTCGTGTGCATCGAGTCGAAAGCGTGTTGACAGTGTTTTTATAAACAAAACCAACTTTGCTGTTTGAACAACCCGTGTGACACCACACGCGCAAAGTAACGATTTTCATGCATTTAGAAAGACTACTTCATCATGACTGATAACTCGAGAAAGGCACGGATGATCGGTTCTCTGTGGTCCATTGCGAACCAGCGGTAATAGAGACTGCTGATTGGTAGGACGTAGGACGTATTGGAAATTTTTCAGTCAACGCAGTTTGTCATCAACACTTCTTAAAGCAAACTTTGCGCGCTCACTTAAATGATATTTTTCCAACAATTGTAAGTGCTGAAGCAGTACAAATTTAGATTTCTAACCGCTTTATTTGTACCGCTTCATTGCCCTCATTCATGCAATTGTAGGTTTCCACCGAAAGTTAGTTTTCAGTTTCAAAACGATTTTCCACATGAACTAAAAAATTTTCAACTTACATCTCTTTTCCTTTGCCGGACATTTTTAATCCACCAAAAGGACTTTGAACAGCAAATGCATTGTAGCAGTTGACCCTGAAAAATTCATAAATTAGATTTATTAGAATTAGAATCAAGGGGGGGGGGCGAACGGAGCGCCGGCCCAGGGCATCTAAAACAGGGGGACATCGAAAGAGTGAAACTACAACAATTTAAATGCAGTAATTATAATTTAAATACTGATTTTTCCTATTGTAAGCCTACTAATACATGCTGCATTGATTTAATTTTTCGAAACTTGTTTTATTGTCAACACTAATTTTTACCTATTCAAATGCCAGTAATTCTCAGCTTCTTCATTACCAGGGACTTAGGTGTGAGGCGCACACCCAATCAAACTGATAGTGACGTGATTTGTCCCAGATCGTGCGATCATGTGAAAATCACAAAAAGGATTGAAAGATAATAATCAGGGATGAGAAAAACCCGTTTTTCAAACAAAGCAACCCTCTGGGTTTTTTGTTTTCTTTAATCCGGGTTTTTGCTTTTTTTAAAAGAAACAGGTTTTTGTTTTTTGTTCTTTAAAAAAATCACAAAATCCCCATTCTGAATTCCTTTTATTGCATCATGCAATATCAACATTTGCAGAATTACACAATACTTCTTATACCTACTATGGCATTCAAATTTGAGGGTAAAGATATGTACCCCATCTTTGTTTTAACAAAGTGTTGTTGGTCAATGCGCACGGCAAACAAATAAAAGACACTCCTTCACACACTCTGCAGATTCACGTCAAGTTTATGTACATGCACTGCTAGTTCGGCATCTATATAGTGTGTTTTTTCAATATATGGTTTGGTATGGTCCAACATCAGAAACAGCTTGGATGCAGAGAAGGCAGAAAAATTGGTTAAAATCTACCGATTTTACGGAGCTGAAGAAGATAACCAGTAGAATTTACTCAAACTGTTCGAATTATTCTTTTTGTTTCAAGTCCTTGAAATTTCGTTGCTATTCGTTTTGTTTCATGAAAACAATTACACTTAACTGTATAACTGTGCTGCTTGGGCTATTTTACTTTCAACTTCATAGCAGTTTTTTAAGGAAAATGTTAGATACCCGGTATGGACCTGCAGGGACCAAAAAAAATTCCGACTAAATTTCAAAGCATCCTTTATTACCATTTCATGATATTGATCGCAGTATCCGTTCAGATATTTCCCTTGATAATTTCCTCTGATTCTAGGGACTAGATTTTCAATTCTAGGGACCCGAATCGTGTTCCTAAAACACCTTATAAAAAACCTGTTTCATAGTACATTTTTCAAAGGAAAAGTAAAGAATGGGATTTTTGGTGGTTTTATTGTTTTTTTAAGTGGGCGTTAAAAAACGGGTGTGTTTTTTTGGTTGGGTCCAATTACACCAACACTGAAGATAGTTATAGAATTTTAATTATTTTCTGAGCCTAATATCAAAACTGTCCTATTTCAACGTGCTTGATTTAGCTGATTTATGATGCAACACTAGTTTCCCTTTCGTTGTTTGTGCTAATACAGTCGCACACCTGTGTTAGCAATATGTGCTTCGTTTCGAGCTTCGTCATAAATTGGCAGTTCAGGCGGATTGATCATAATGACTCACACACGCCCATACCTGTTCCTCCCCTTCAATAATTGTACATATAACAGCTACATTATAAAAAAGAAAATTTTATTGCATACTTTATGCGCATTCTCAATTCATGTGTAATTTACAAGTTTCAAGCTGTCAGTCCTGGGTGTCCTTTGGACATCATCCCAGCCGCATACTCCCTGATCCCCTGCTATTCGACGAGACATTCACGCAACCTTTAAGTTTGCAGTTGTGAACTGCACTGACATAGCACTGAGTGTGTTCTACTCCTCTGTTTTAACACGTTGCCGGATATTTTTGCAGCTGTGAACTGCTCAGTCTTAGGAGACCCCTGATAATTCATGTTCATTGCAGTGACACATTGTCGCCTACAGCAACGAGTAAAGAGAGTGCGTGTAAAATAATCTGCACAGGGACGCGGGAGAATGAAGCATAGCGGGGGANTTCCCCTTCTGACCTTTCAAAAGGGGGGCAACGGGGGCGGAGGTGTCTTTTCATAGGTGTAGGAGCAAGAAAAATTTGGGTGCGAAGGATTTTGCCCGACTTTCTCCTAACTTGCCCGAAAAGGTTTTTGTGCAACTTTTGTGTACAAATTTTCTCCCGCGAAGATATGAAGACCTTTTTTCGGTGTGACCTCCAAAAAAGGTCTTCATGTGTTTTCTGCAAACCTTGGGCGTCATTTTGTGAAGTCAAGCAATGTTGGGCTCCATTAAAAATTTTATTGCAGCTATTCGGGCACCCAGAAAATTCATAATAGTTTTCTATAATTTCTGTTGTTCTTTTTGGGTTCAACATTGTTCATGAACGGAAACAAACATAATTAATAACGATTTTTTTTGTTTTTTATAAGTTTTCATTGCCGCCAACATTTTTACCGCCCCGCCCCCCTGCCCTACCGCTGCTCCGGAGTCCCTGAATATGCAAGTTGTGTGAACAAACTTCGCCAAAACGTTGGTTGCAAACGTGAATATGACGTCTTAATGTGATGTCACAAACAGAGTTTATCCAGTAACAATGACCACCATACGCCACTGCTCAATACTAGAATTTGATAGGGGGGTGTCCAATCAAGCTGTCGCCCTGGGCATCAGTAGACCTCAGCACGCCGCTAAATGCAGAAAATAGGCAGGTGGGGTCTGTTTTAAGAGCGAAAGCAACTATACGACAATTTTTTGGAGCTGATTCGCGAAATGGTAGACATGGGTTCCTCGGTATGGCCAGTTGATTAATCAAGAAGTCTGGTTTATCACGAGAAATCAATACTGTACTTTTTTGTAAACTTACTGCAACTCATGATGCGCATTAGTTAATGGCTTTAGTCTTTTCAACAACATCTTATACCCTCTTAAAAATGAAAACCGATTGCCTTTTGAAATAATAATAATATTACTTACCATACAGTTCCAGACTCAAGGGTTTTTGATACTTCGAGAGCAGCGCTCACGTCCCTCGTGAATATTCCAGCAGCCAAGCCAAACTGAGTGTCGTTGGCTCTGCTTACTACTTCGTCGATGGATTTAAATTTGAATATACACTGCACCGGTCCAAATATCTGCAAAAAAGAATGCTTTTTGGTATTGTTTTTGCTGGGACAGGCCTTTTTCTGACCCTGAATCAATTACGCGTGATAGCCTGGCAATGTGCAACACATCACCGGATTTCAACACATCACTGAAATGCCACGCATCACCAAAAATGTGCAACGCATCACCAAAATGCAACACATCACCGAAAATGAGCAATATATCACCGAAATGTTGCTTATTTTGAAGTTGTACGTGCATCAACGTTGCTGTTGAGACAAACTAGAATTTGCGGTAGTCCTAAAAATCACTTTGAAGTTTTTTTGACCCCCAATTTCAAAATTTTGTTATTATTTCCACGAAAAAATAGGTGGCTATTCAAAACCAAATCTTCGAACTCCGTCCTTACGTTGAAGGGAATGCCCCGAAATGTATCAGTTTTTCGTAATGATAAGATTTAAAACATGAGGGTTTCACCAACAATTCTTAAAAGCCTTTGATCGTCAAGTTTTCTTACCTCTTCTTCAGCAATCTTCATAAAGTCTTCAACATTTGAAAACACTGTAGGTTGAATGTAATACCCTGTTGTTCCGTGTCTTTTGCCTCCGCACTCTAACTTGGCTCCTTGTTTCACGCCGGCCTCAATGTAACTCATGATTCTGTCAAAATGTTTTTGACTGATCTGCAAATAAGCGATAGAACTAAGCCACGTGACTAATTTTGCTGTGTTCACAATATTCGCTGGTTCGTTGGTTCGTCTCCGATTTAGCTAGCTGTACCTGAAAAATCATGCAATAGAAAGTTATACTTTAAAAACTTTCCCAAATACTGAGGCTGGCATTCATAAAGCTGGATTGAATCTCGGATCGAGGCTAATTTGATCCTGTCTTCGACGGTTTAGTGAAATTTATACAAAAAACGCAATTTCCCACTAGCAGTTGATTGCTCAATGTATCTAAACCGCTTGTTGGCGGCAACGATGCAGTATAGTTGAAAAGCCTTGAAGAAAAAGGAAAATGCGAAAAAGGCAGGCGGTGGCGGTACAACCTATTTCGTAAGCAGTCAAGCGTGATTTGCTTGCAGGCGGTCTTCACGTTAAGAGTCTGGTTGTGAAGGTTGGCAACAATTGTTGCGTACAACATGGCTAGGTTGCTCAACAGAATAGGAGCGTTGGTATTGCTCTTCGTTTGTCTGGTAAATACCTCGACTGCTGGCAAAGGCGGTTTTTACAGTTACAAAGTGACTGACATCAAGGGCAAGGAAATTTCTTTAGAAAAGTATCGTGGAAAGGTAAGTGGCTACAGGCAAGCGACTTAAAGTTTACCTCATAAAAAATTCAGAACCTGTAAATTTGTTGGCTAGATTGTTAGGCGTACCACGTTGTAGGTTTTGTATCCAACAATCTGTCCCTATTGTACATACTTCAACATACGCCAAGTCGGAAACCATCTGTCTGCAAACATGTCGCTGTACTTCTGCTGATTGACTATCGGCAAGCTGTTGTACGTTTTGTACTAAAGTGACGTGGCTTTCTCCGTTGGAGCTCAGAGCATGGTATTTTGTAAGAGTTTGTCAGAAGGTGTGCATTAGTAATTTCAGACCAAATTCAAAACCGTAGCGCAGCGATTTTGGAGAAACTAGCAAAGCTGCAACACGCACGTGGAGTAACAACTGTCATTCTCTCTCGTAAAGGCAGACTTTCGCTTTTCCTTGGGGTGGTTCTTCTCTGTTCAACGTCGTGTTTTTATTTTGGGATTTAGCCTCAGTAAAGCATATGGCATCAAAAAGGCACCGTACCCTCCTCAGGGAAGTTTTCCCTCAGTATACGTTGATAACAATGGAAGAACTATGCTTTCCTCAAAGAGAAACATATTACACGTTTGGAAAATGGATGGAACGTTTGAAATTGACGGCAGTATAAAGCGAAATAAGGCGATAGAAAAGTTGATTCAAAAATAAAAAGTGAAACTTGGGGAACTAGAAACAATTTCTGAGCGCAGTTTCTAAAACGCAAATTGGAAGGTAAAATGCTTCAATTTTCAGCAAACAGGCGGGCCAGTCTCAAACCCCGAGAAGGGCAAGAACGAAGGTTTAGTTTAGTCAACATGGGCATCAAAGGTAGTGGATATTCTAGAATGAAAAAACTGGGGGCCACTGCGGGGCCAAGGAAAAAAGTTGGGCCAACATAAATGTCTCTCCTGTGTGGTGATTTACCGTTGTAATGAAGATTAATTGCTATGATTAACCCTATCAAACCCAGCATAGGCTTGTGCATATTGTCTGAACCGTCGCCAGAGAGTTTTCAAATCGTTTAAAATTTTGCTGGATGAAAGTTATCTTCTGTATATGGCAATCAAACGAACTTAAAACATGAAATTTAGCACAAAACTGGTAGGCCAAGCAGGTGGCCAGCCATAAATCTGAGGGACCATGGCCCACCTAGGCTCCCACCTTAGAACCGCCACTGATCAAAGGACATTTCAAATGATTTGAACTTGTCTTGTTTTGAGTGTTATATGTAGAGTAATAGATTAAACAAGCTCGAAAGTAAATTTCCGTGAGATTTCACAACTTTATTTCAGACGTCTATAAATTTCGAAAGCCCCTACGTAGTGTCAGGCATGATGAACATTCATAAAGAGTTTAACGTGGCAATTACAACTCCAAAGCTGTCATTTATAAATAGCGTGTTCGTTTTCAGCGACAATCTCCATATCATTTATAAATTTATACCAACGGTTATCCTTTTATTGTGGAGGATGTGAAGTTCAGTTTCGCCTCTTCCAGGCTCATAATAGCAACCAACCCACCGTCAGTTAAATTAACTATTTTCTTTGGATTCTTCCAAAGTTTGGAGGATGTTCTTGTATGATTCTTTGGGTACCATTGCCGTAATCGGGCGTCGATCGTGAACAGAGCAAATCCCCGTTATTGTTCTTACAGGTATTTAACTGGGTAATATGCTTGGGTGTGCGCATGGTTGCCGATCTGAAAATAACTTCAAAAAATTCAAAGATAATGTACAATTGCCGGAAACATATACTGATTATAGTACATATGATCCTGATAACTTTGGGGTTGTGCTTAAATAGGCTAGCTGTTTGGTGGTATATTTTTGCCTTGACGCTGTACCAGCATAGCTCATTTTGTTTGTTTTTTTCAAACAACGCAATTGAAAGCTTTTCTGAAAACGTTTAACATTTGCCTAACCAGTTTTCAACTTTCTTGACCGAAAAAACAGGTCTTGAAAGCAGCCATCAACCAATTAAGAAAGTAAAAACCAATAAGCAGTTACAGGGTCCCCACGCTATTGAAAGCATTGTAAGAGTTTTGGATTGTGAAATCGATTTTTTCAAGACCTCAAAAATATAGTGAATTTGGCAAAAATGTACATAAATTAATGAAAAAGTTGGAAAATTCCAAATTCAGTCATTTCTTTATTCAAATTTTTTTCTTTACCGCTGATGACAGTTTTGGAAATGGTTTTCGCATTGTTTTCCATGAATACAATTTTGGGAAAATGAAGATATTTTCATTTAATACTGAAAAGGTATTAAAAAAGTATGGTAATGGTTTTGAAAATGTGTGCAAACCCTGCAATTACGAAAAAAATTCGTGAGTCATTATTTGAAATTTCCTTTTTCAAACTTTTCCACTCTCCTATTTAGAAAAGTTAGATCTTACCCTTTCCGCAAAGTTCATTACAGTTTTGACTGACTACTCTGAAAAGAAAGACAAAATGTTTTTGCGGTGATTGACCCTTCATTTCATCAATATTTTTATGTATTGAAAGTCATGCCCTCAGAGGTCGAGCTGTCTTAGAACTTCATCGTACCATGGCCAGCTAAAACGCGTGCTCAATGCTTTGCAGTGTTGATTAAAAGATCTGCGTAAGCGATGTTGGTATCGAGCGCATCGGAAACCCACCTAGAAACCCTACCTGAGACTCTGAGCCCGACAACTGCTTATGGCAATATATGGAACGAAGTGGATGGGTTTTTGAAAAAACGTTCTCAATGTTTCAAGTCACCAGTCTCCACCAAAGCGACTGAGTTAAATCAATCAGCAAAATATTTTTAATAGGAAACTTGATTTCATTCAGTACTACGCATCCTCAGTTCTGAAATCTTATCCAAATAGAATCGCAGTTTCGTTTCAAAACAGTCAATGTTTCAAAGCATTCGCTTGGTGTGGTCGCTCATATCTAGCACTGCTCCTGGTTTCAAGAAGAAACACGGAAACAGACTTTTAAAACTTCCGAGACGTTGATAAGGAAACAACTAGAAAAGCCTTACGATTTTCCTGCAGCGTGGATTTTTGGAGAATGAAGTGTTTCTTAGTGGTCGACTGTGAGTTCTCCTTGCGTCCTTTAGGTGACGCTGGTGGTCAATCTAGCAAGCGAGTGCGGCTACACAGACGAACACTACAAGGAACTCTCGGCGTTGCATCGTGACCTGGCTGACGAGCAGAAGGAACCTTTCGCCGTGCTCGGCTTCCCTAGCAACCAATTCGGAGAGCAGGAGCCGCACGACGGCCCCGACATTGAGAAGTTTGCGCGAGAGAAATATGGGGCCACTTTTCCCCTTTTCTCGAAGATTGACGTCACTGACCGAGACGCACACCCAGCTTACCGGTTTCTTGAAAGTACGAAGTGCTTCAACCTTAAAAGCGTCCTTCCGTTTTGCACGTTCGTTGTTTATTTGTTTTCGCTGATGACGGAAGCCTTCTTTAAACGCCTTTTTAAAGAATGCGGCGACTAGACATGTGTGTTTTTTGGATTGTTGGTAGTATATTCCATTGTTTGCGTTTGTTCTCGAACTAGTTCAAAATATTATCTTGAGGCGCTTCATTTCAAATCTTCCAGTTTTCTTTTTTTTGCATCCTAGTCTGTGATTGGCACTCATCACGACAGAGTTTTTTAAGCATAATTCAAAAGTTTACTTGTTGTCAGGAAATTCGGGCCAAGCGCCAACCTGGAATTTCTTCAAGTTCCTATTGGACGGCGATGGAAAGGTAATCGACGTGTGGGGACCGCGCGTCAGCGTGCGAAACATCAAGGACGACATTACGCGCGCCATCGAAAAACTGAAGCGGTCTCACAGCGAGTTGTGATGTTTGACCTTTGCTTGAATTGGCGCCTTAAGAATCCCATCAACGGCAGTGGAAAGCCCCAGCGCGAAGAACGAACAGTTTTACTAAAGTGCTTGTTGTTTTGTTGTTGAGCCTTTTTTGGACGCTCAGTCTAAAAGGTTTTCTTGTTCCGGTTGAAACCTTGAAAATCAGTCGCAGTTCCTGGATTCACAAGAAATGTGACGTTTTACTTTGCATGTGTCGTCAAGCCCAGAAGGTGCGCGTTACGTAAGAACCTCCATGAGTAAACAAAGTCCATTTCAAACTAAGAAAACAAACCGCACAAGGAAATTCCCTGCATTTCAAGGTGAAATTCCAATGGCTAAAACATCCGCCTGTTAAACCTTTTGCTTTGTTTTTCCTCACCTTGATTTTGGAATGGTTTAATGGCAGCACCCCCAGATGAGGTTGCACAACCACGACCTGGAAGCTGTGGTATTGTTGAAAAGATTGTGTTTACGGCGTGAAGCGCCCGAGCCTTCCTTACGTTTCAACAGATAAGCAAGCAATCCACGTTGTTTGTCCGCTTGTTTTGCACCAAACTGTGATCCGGTCCGCATTTCATGTGAAAACACGAATCCGTGATTGAGGAGAAATACAAAATACTTATTGACGTGACGAATAGCGTCTGCTGTCGTCGATATGGCCTGCACTGAAAATAGCTGTGGATATCATGTTTCAGAGCAAGGTCGAAGACTTTCAAGTGTCAGCAAACGTGAAAAAACTAAATATAAGTATTTGCTGCATATCTAACAGGTGACTAGGCATATTTGCGCACTTTAGCGCAAGGCGTATTGTTGTTTACTCAGGAACAAGATAGCACCAAAGATGAGAAGAAAAGCTCGCGAAACTTCGATTTACAAAGAAATCGCTTTCAGTGATATTCACGTCGCTTTGAAATTGCAGAAAGCAGCCCGAATATATTAGTCACGAAGTTAGCAATAGACGTTGGTTGCGAATTACAGCGATGCGCTTGTTTTGTACGCCACGCGCCGGTAACTCTGCTTTTTTATCAGTTCATGCTGAAGCTCATGATGGATCCGACCTTTTTCATCCTGGAGCATGCGGAACAAAAACTGGAACGTAGTGTCCAATGCTTTGCGTGCGTGATTGTTACGTCACAGTGATGTGTTCCAATTACGGAAAGTCCAGTTTCAGACGTAGAAAACAAGCTTGTTGCTTCAGTGGGTCTTTAAAGTCATGCGTTGTGTTTTTCGGCTATCAGATTATTCATATACTGTTTACGAGCCGCGACAGCGTGAATGAAGGTCAATTTATTCCAAAACTTCTCCACTTTTTGATGTAAGAAACTCGACGCCCTTTGCTAGGGCGGTTGTAAGGGCTATTTCAGCAGCAAAATAAAGTGTTGCAGTTCGCATTTTGCAGTCGCATAAAATGGGAAATTGTGAATTTATTGCCGACCATTGAGCGATACCGACTGAGGAATCTGCTGCGTCGCACTTTGCATCCACCACCCAATTGTATGTCAATGCAGTACGCAAAACGAATTCACCAGCATGGATTACTTAGGTAACTTACTAGTGCTGATCCATAAACACCTTATCAAAGATGCTGTTCATCAGAAACAGTCAAAACACGCCAAGTAACCCTCGAGCAACAATACCACTCGAATAGGAACGTATTAATCCTTTTCTTCAAAAATCAGTTTCCTTCTGAAACGATATTCGACGGATGCAAAAATCGACCCAACGAATTCACGGACGTCGGAAGGGGGGAGGGAGTGGCCTTGCCCCCCTCTAGGCTTTGTAATTTGACATTTTCCTATTAAATTTTTAGCAAAAAAAGTGGTTTTCTCGGTTTTGAGTGGGAAAAGTGAAATTTCACCACTTTGTGCCCCCTGGAAAAAACGTTTTGGCTACTGGAAAAATCAACGTGACCCCTTCTGAAAAAAATCCTTCCGATACCCATGCCAACGATCACGTTTATCGTCAACGCGCCATTACAGGCTGTCACCATTTACATCTCCAACAAATCTTTTTGCCGTAAACAGGGATCTGCCGGCAACAGAATCAGTGAGAAATGTTCCACGATTGCAATTTTACTTGAAATTGAAACGCACTTCTCCTGCCCACAGTCGCCATGACGCAATTGTAAATGTGTTAAGAATACTACGCACTGCCACAAGCTGCACTTTGCTGTTTTATTTTCAAATAGTCAAGTGTTTAACCAGAGATAGCTACAAACTTACATTGAGCAAGGTTGTAGCTATCTGCATTTGAGAGTATCTCTTAACAGCTGAAAAACTAAAACTTTTGCGCGCGTAGTTGAGGAGAAACGCAAACGTCTTGTTGACGTCCGAATTTCGGATCAGGATTTTACAGCACTTGCTCAAACTGATATTAAACATGTGTTTCACAACTACTTGCCATGTATTCGTTCCAAAAAAAAATTTTTAGTCCTTAATTTTTACAAATTTTATTCTGCTCGATTTTGTTGAACATTTTTTGATCGAGGCCAAGGTGATAATTTATTTGTAAGAAAAAGATTCAAACAAACATATCACTTGGGCAAGAGTTGAAAGCAGAAACGAATTTGCGCGATCTCTCATTTGTATTGATGTTAAATTGTTCAGTTTTCAAAGACTTGAGCAACGTTTTCAGGAGGGGAAAATAACCTGATTTGAGCGATAAAGTGAACGAAACGGTTGACTAACCGACCCGGTGGAAAGGACGTTGAAATCCTGCCAGGTTAGTTTAATTTTACGCTCGAGTGGCTGCGGAAATTGATCTAAATCTACGTTAATCTTGAAAAGGGATCGCAACGGGTATCTTGACCAGCTCAAACTTGAGTTTTGGGATAAAATAACAAGACGCTCCATTTCAACCCTTAATCCAGCAAGATTGCAGCAGCAATTTTGTGGCAGACATTTCGCTTTCAGAGGAAGTATTGCCCCAAGTCGTCGAAAATGCGAGCATTAAATCCTACCGTGGACCGTTCCTCTCCTTATATCTTCCCATCGCCCAGCTGACCTTAATGATTGTCTTTGCGATCCGCCAACTCGTTCCAACGTAATTTAGTTTAGAATTTTGCGTGCGGTGCATAAACCAACCATAATATTCCGTGTGCTGACCAGCATTACTCGCGCGCAACGTGTTTTTGAAAGTTTAAAATCATAAGGTAAGACCACAGGTCGAGAAAATAGCTGCTTCCGTTGTTTTTCAACAACAAATGCAAATCTCGGTTTCTTTAAAGCGTCACGTACCAAACACGCTATGTACGCTTTTAAATGTCCTTGATCCTCTGTTCGTTTTTCCTTGGACCAAGCCCACTGCTTCGTTCTGGTTACAGATACAGTCATATTAAGCAGATTGATCGGTAGCGTTGCATGTTACTGGAGTAATCAAATCACAAAAGTTTGCTTTTTTCCTTATTTTTACCTTCACGTCACGAAATTATTCACCGCCCATCAGTCGCAAGCACGCAATAACAAACGTCAGCGTTGAAGCAACAAGCGCTTTTGCAAACGAACAAACTGCCTGACGGTGAGATCTCAAACCGGTAATTGCCTATGAAGGCAGTCTGGACCGCGCACTCACCTGCGGTCCCTGCTCCGAGAAAAGTTGGAAAGGGTCGGCAACGATCTTTTTCGAGGCTCGAATCACGCTTTTCTTTACAAACTCGTCGTAGATGTCCTCGTGGACAAAGGTTCGCGCCCCTGCGGTGCACATCTGACCTTGGTTCATGAAGGACGCTTGGTGCGCGTTTTCCACGGCGTAGTCCACTGCGTGAAACAACGTGATTTTTGTTCATTGCTCTGTTCCGGTATGCACAGCAGATCACTACAGGTTTGCTTTTGCGACCGATCCCGAGCTGTTGAAATCGACTAACTTACGATCAATTCAAAGACCGCGAGAGTTAGGGTAATTTTGCGGTGAACAACTGAAAAATTTTTATAAAGGAGAATTCATTATTGAAATTGCAGGGATGACAAATACACAGCAAGCGTTGCTGAAGTTAAAAGATTAAATAGGTTTTAGTGAGATAAGGAAAGCCCCGTAGTTAGGAACGTTACACAGACGGAAGTTGTTGATTTAATTCAAGAAGTATCAGTTTAGAAAACAGATAAGTTGCCAGAAACAAACTAAATTGTCAGATCCAATGCAGTCTTGCTTAATATATCAATGGTACTGCCAAAATCTTCAAACCATACTGACGTCAAAATTAATGAATTATGGGATCCACTGCAAAGCAAAATGACTATTTGTTAACGTTGCTAGTTAAAAGCAGCACTCACAATCAGCGTCAGCGAAGACGATGTTTGGACAGTTTCCAGACAACTCAAGTGTCAATCTCTTCAAGTTTGTTTTGGACGACATTTCTTCGATTTTGCGACCGACCTGAAAGAGGGACAACGTAAACAGTAACTGCAAAATACAATACCACATTCGCGGATGTCAAAGCAATATAGATACACTTCTCTTTCACAGTGCAAGAAGCTGTCTGCTTCACTACAAGCCGATTGCCCAACTGGACCACCTAGTTTGCATACTGAGAGATTTCGAAATTGTCTTGGGCAAAATGGAAAACTCTTCGAATTTTGAGGCTAACACAACCACACCGGCCAAACTGTATTGAAGATACAATCCACAGAAACCAAGAAACCAGTGCAGTAGATGGATGTCAATCGTGTTTCTAAATTCATTTCTTCTCGCGTCGTTTTTATTGATTCAATCCTTAATGGAGTAAACGTTACAGTCAGGTTGCCAAAAAATAAAGTGATCTTAAAGAATTCTTGTCATAAAAATATCTCAACTTTTGCCCAGGCCAAAGACTGGCCACTAATGTCGTTCACAATGATATATCTAAAACCTATGCAAGAGTTTCGACCCCATATCAGTTGCATGGAGCGATTATAAATTTACGTTGGGTAGTTTCAAGAGCAATGAATGTCTGCCAGTGAAAAGCCGTAGCTTGTTTTTCTTCTTTATACTGAGTGGATATCCTAAATAGTTTGATATTTTACACAAGACAAAGTCATGTTAACCTGATGTAAATTCAAAAACTATTTTTTAACATTTTCAAAAAGTTATGGAATGAACAGATGAAGTTTATTTAAAGTGGTAAGGTGTTCTTGTTGCAAACATAAGTGGAATACCTTTCGAGCCGTAAATTTTATAAGCGTCGGTGTTGGTATTAATTGGACGCCGTGTTTCAGACGCAGGCATTGCTGCAGCGAATGAGGCTTACTTCTATTGAGCCGGTAAAAGAGATCTTGTTGACGCTGCTGTTTGCCGCTAACGCTTCCCCTGCCTCAGGTCCTCCAGGCACAACGTTGAAAACTCCAGCAGGGAAACCTGCTTCCTTTGCCAGAGATGCGATGAAAAGAGCTGTGAGGGACGTTTGTTCGTCTGGTTTCACTACAATTGTGTTGCCGCAACACAACGCCGGTCCCACCTTCATACCGAGGGATATGAGGGGCATGTTCCACTGCAAACATAATAACCCAGATATTGAAACAGATATATGCATAGCTTTGCACAAGACTTGTGTCAGTTTACACTAAAATGTTGCTTCGAGAGACGCATCAGGCTTTTCGAACGCTTCGTGCATGAGGCATAAGATTGTGGTAAGCCAAAAGAAATATTAAAATTACTTCGTCTCATTGTCAAGATGCCACGTAATCAGAGTGTGTAGTCAACGATGATGTATAAGCGCGAAACATTGTTTGCAGTTGCACCGTCCTAGTTCTAACGGAAGAGAGTAAGACCCTGCTGACAAGGGTCGAGCCGAAAATACTTAGAAACATGTTTTTAGAAAGCTTTCAGTTTTTTTACTTTGAAACTATCAAACGTATTTATTCCACTGCAAACGTAAAATGAATTTTTCGTACAATCTTTTCTTTCTATTTAAGTGATTTTAAATGAGGGATATGCAAACTGGATGATCTCAAGCGTTTGAGAATATAATAGCTATCAAAAAGGGGCCCTTTGTCAGCAAAGAATCAATCACTTCGATTTTAACAGAGTATAAACTCCTGCTAAGTTACCATTATCAGCTATGTAAAATCTTTGAGAATACTTCTGATAATATCACGTATTGCATATACGTTGCAGTTATGTGTTGTCAATAAACAAACCTATAAATTATAGCGCTATCATTACTGTTGTCCTGAAAAGGTCTTATTCTTTAGGTTTTTTTCATAAGACCAATCTTGACGTCGTAACACGGATCAAACAATCAGTTTTGCTTACTGGAAGAATCAGGCCGCAAACGCCCATTGGTTGAACAAGGGTGCAGCTCAAGTAATTGCCGTCAACGGGAACGGTCTTCCCGTGAATTTTGTCAGTCCAGCCGGCGTAGTATCGCAGGATCTTCGCAATTCCAGTGGTGTCCATGAAAAAAGTGTGGGTGTAGGGCTTTCCACTATCCAGTGTTTCCAAGCACTGCGTGAACAGAATGATATCGTTGTTATATTTTAGCGGCATTGAGGTTTTCGAAAAGCAGTATTGAAATATATTTGACTTGGTGGAACGAGACTTTCGAATGCTGCAAAAACGGAAAAGCATTGATTTAATCTCTGGCAGTAGCGTCAACGTGACTTGCAAACCCAGCAAAATGGATTTCGCAAGCGCACGTGTACTGATAGTAAGAAGTGCATTGCTGCTGAAGGAAGAGAATTTTCACAGGAAAAAGAATTTCGAAAGTTAAACCACAAATCTAAACACAAAGGTTTGATTTCGACCACAAACCACAAAAAAGGTTGTACCACAAAAAAGTCTAGTCTCAATTATGAAACAGTTCAGTTCAGTTTATTTTTGTATCTCGACCAAACACAGAGTACTTCATCACGAATACTGGGCAGGAAGCGACGGCCGTAGCTGTCATTTAAGTCACTGCCCCCTGTATATAATTAGTATATAATCGTTTCAAGTTTTATTCTCTGTGACGGTTTTCCAGTTATCCCAGCTTACCACTTAGGCTGGGACAGGTCTTTTCGCGCAGGAAGTAGAAGCACAAAGTTTCTTATGTGTTGGTAAGTTTGCCGAAACGACGCGTGTAATCAAGCAGCCCACGTAGTTGCGGTTTTGTGTACCAGAGAAGAATGAATCCTTTGTTTAATTACCCTGACTCAATACAAAACTCACAGCGAGATAATGCTTGCTAGCGTCGATCAGATCGGCCAGTTTGTTCATCAGGACCCCGCGATCGGACGCGTCCATTTTTCTCCATGCCGAACCTGGCCGAAAAGCTCGTTTTGCTGCAGCAACAGCAGCATCGACATCGGCCTGAAAATATATCAAAGAAGTCATTTGCGATATCAACAACCGCTCATTCAGCATTTTCAAAAGTATGGAGCTTTGAGCTACCAGACAGTGACAACACAGCTCACTGAATGCAAAGCCTGGGGTTACTGTTGATAACTTCCAGTCTACTAATTGAGAAATTATCTCCGCCCAAGTCAAGTATTTAAAGTTTCAACTCATCTTTCGCTCCACCTCCCTACAGCAGGCACTTCAACTTCTTCATAGAAATTACACGATTTGGGCCAAACGTCCAGTGTATTTATTCAGGAAACTCACCATGTGTTTTAATTTCATGAAAACTGGACAACACAGGGTGTTCACACCAAAACAACCTTTTGTACCTTTCATAAATATCCCGCACTATATTTGCCCAAGGCGTTGAGTGTGAAAAACACTTAAACACCAACTGTTCCTTGGTGAAAACTATCAGGCGTGTGGAATGCACTGCATACGAAAAGTGAGATTATAGCCCGAAAGCCAGACGTTCAACACAGCTTTGTTATGAACCGCCCGAGCGTCGCATTTTGATAAAGCGTTCGAAGTTTGGTTTCCATTCGCCAGATCGTTGGTTATCGGTCACAGGAAAGGTTGGCATTTTTGCAACCGCACAGCTCAATCTGATCGTAAACAGTTGGAAGCTCGGAGGATTAGGTTCCCGGTAACCTTTTTGATCTTTGAGAGACTTTGACAAGTCGCATCAGCTGTTAAAGGCAGACCATCATCAGTAAGCGCTTTATTTCGAAATTTAACTCTGGTTTGTGGTTTCTTCGCTCAGCGTCCAAACCTACTGCTTGAGTGTTTAAGCTTCTTCGACACCCTCAACATTTTAAAGCGTCAAAATGTGGAGAAGAGAAATTTGTAAATTTGGGCTACAAAACAACTTGTACTCGTACTCCTAAACAAAATAAATTGGACTCGTACTCGCCAACGACAGTGCGCTAAATCGCAAGGACTCACCTTCCTGCCTTGAGCAACCCTTGCTATAATTTTCTCGGTGGAAGGGTTGACGTCATCAAACGTTTGGCCATCTTCAGCATCAACCCATTCGTTGTTTATGAAAATCTGAAAGTATTCAAATTTCAAAATGTATGCGGTTCCGGCCAGAAAAGCAATTTCAAAGTATTTGATGACAACGTTTTGTAAAATTGTGTGATGTGGATGTCAAAGGATCGCTTCGGTTTTGAACTGGACGGTTGCAATATGGCGTCTATTAATTTTGAAGTGTATGTCATCATAAACGTTCAGGACTTCGAAAATAGAATGAACACTTTCTCGGAACATTGACTTGCTGAACGTTTTCTTCAGTCGTAAAACGCTCCTAATAGTTATTTAAAATTGTGCTGAATTTTGGAGTGGCATTCACGAAACAACGTTCAACACAGTTTTCAACTTACGAGATGAAACATCTTCGTAGATTTTATCGCCTTTACAAAGTGCTTGATCTGTGCGCTATCGGTTCAAGCAACGCTTATACAAGTCGCGCAGCACATCTACGTTCGCGCTGAAGCCATATGCTGCAGCACATTTTACGCGGGACACAACGCTTTTTAGGCTACAGGGCCTGTCAAGACAGTGCTAACTGATGCCGCATTAAAATCAACTTTTCTTTAGTCTGATAACTGCCAACAGACGCCCGGTGACGTATCATAAATGTAGAAGAGTTAAAGCAACCTTGGTAAGACCTAACTTTAAGCAGTGTAGGAAATGATCACATCAAAGCACCCAGTCACAGGAAATCTTTCCAAGCCATCAGAAAAAAAATAAAAGGAATGCAAACATGAAAGCCTAGAACCTGACTACAGTCTACGAAACCGAAGCTCTTTCCTATCAAGACAAGTAAAGAAATCCAATGAGGATCACATGATTTTGCTTGTAATCTGCTTCACGTAAATTTTTGCAGAAAACGTAATATTTAGTATGTATTTAGCACATGTTTAACGGTCGCATTCAACAAAAGACATTATTTTGTGATTCCTGTCTCCGATCATTGAGGGCGAGAACTCATTTTCACTCACGTCAAGTTCGTTCAGCGTCAGCTTGCATCGTTGCATTGCAAAAGAATCGACGTTCCATGGAATTTAGTACTGTTTATGGCAACGTGCAACTCCCTAGGCCTTCTGTGAACAGCCTCGCCACCACGTCTGACTTCAACTTAGGCATATCTGTAATTCACTCTGAGTGCGAATTCAACAAGGAGTGACTAACGTTTTCGCATGACCCGCTTTAAATTGCGCATAATTGCATCTCAGTAGTAAGAATACCATCAGCTGTTTGGCGGAAAACCATCGGCTGATACGAACCGGACGTTTTTCCGCTTCGAGAACTCCTTTCAAAGTTAATCTTGCCGGTGAGCAGATTCCGAGGTAGGGCTGTTCTTGGTTAGGTAAAATGTCTTGAAAGTCATCTATTTTCAAAGCACATTTTTCCGCGGCTGTTTAAACCATCAGTTGACGGTAAGAACAAATGTCTGCTGCAGCAATTTTTACACAAGGGGACTTTGAGAGGCGATAAACTCATGCTGACTAACAAGGCTGAATCTGATAAGACAGAGTATCAAGAGGCATAGACCTTTCCTTTCGGTGAATCTCACAATTTTCTATGTTGTGCTTCATTCAAATATTTGAACCATTCATGTGGTGTCACATCTAATGCAAGTGACAATGATCTACAAATTTGCTTTACTTTAATTATTGGATCATTGGTCTAATGAAGCGTTGGCAAATAACCAATCCTTCCAGTTATGTGCTTGTGCATCTTCAGTCAAATCATAAGATGAGATCTCCCAGCAAATGAACGTCTAAGCGTTTCGAAAACGCATCTTGCATTTGATCTACGACTGACTTGCTCGGAATGGAAAAATGAGTATAACATGAGGTATTTTATCTGGAAAAATTTAAAGTACTGCCAACGATTTGTTACACCATCGCCCTGGAAAAGGCTTTCTTACACATGCGTGAGTTAAGGCGCGGCAGCCAGACACATTTACGGTGCAGCAAGCGCAGAACAACCGTAAACTTGAACGCACGGTGATGCATTTTCCGATATGCAGCTTGAGTTGAGCCTAAAATTAATCTTCGTTCAAACGGGTCTCGGCAGCACTGCGGATCATTTCCATAGGCTTTCAAAATATTTTAAGCGGCCCCGCCGTCCGTCTCGCCTTCACGTGAAAAGCATAAATCAGCGGTTACTTTTCAATGGCCGTAACAAACGGTGACGTTGGTATTCTTAGAATTGTAATAGACCAGGCTGGTCCTCTGTGCAAACAGAAGTTGCGACACCAGAACAGATATTGGAGTAAATTTCAAGCAAAAATTTATTTTCGGCAATAAGGTTAAATTGACTTTGCCGCTTTAAAAAGAAAAGAAAATGTCAAAGACCGTGGTAAGTAAATAGTTGTGACAAAACAAACACTCTAGAAGCATTGTTATTGAGATTCTTGCAAATGCCTCCGGGCGTATAAAAATAAAGCAATTCCTAATTGCCGCTTTTTGTAAGATACAGGTTCTGATATGCATTTTTCTGAGTACATTTAAGGCGCTATTGCCCTTTTGCTCGGTTAGAAGGGGTATGCCTGACTTGAAATTGTTTAACTTTTCCCGAACAAAAGCGATGCGCAAAACAAAGTCGCACGTTTTTGCGACCCGTCGAATGCATTCGTCCAACTCCGTCCTATTTTGCGGCGTTTACCTGCGGCGCGAGCGTTCACCTGCGGTGCGAGAGCCTGCTGCCTTTTTATTGGATCTTTCTTAACGGATCGCAGACTCAGCTCTCGAGCAAATAGTTTTCGGCATTTGATTTCAATGGTGGCAAGAGGAAAGCGATTAAGGCAGCAGTAAAACCGGTTGGAACTGTGTCGTATAATGCCATGCTCTACACTGACACTTCCGCGTCGTCACCTGAAATACAATAAATGGACCTCACCCTGGCACGCAGCAATGTTTGGTTGATGACGCTTTGCAAACATCAGGGCCATTCTAAAGCATTTTTGCGGCATTGGGAAAGGACTGACGTTAAATATTGAATTTAAATTATATTTAATTCGAGCACCCACGGGAGAGAAATCAATTTAGAAGACGCACGCTTGCATTTAGCGAAGAGCTAACATACATTGCCGTTACTGCTGATACCAGTGTCGGTGAATTTTGAGGTCAACAAAGCTTCGAAAAATCAGCGGACCATCCACCATGTATTTTATGTTGCAAAAACTATCCCATAACCTTTAGCGCGTTCACAGCAAGATACACCCAGTAACTTTCTCTACGTTTATCGTGATTCAGTTGGCAGCTCCAACTCTTCTTCAACAAACAATACAGCCATCATTGAACAACACACCAATTCTTCTTGATATTAAAGGCCCTTACAATTCCTTCAGCAAAGTAACTCAGTCGGAAGCTTTGAAATCAAGCAAAATTGAAAATCACTGCAATCAGATGTTTCCTTTTAGGACGCAAATTAATGGCCTGGCTCAGTTCTGATTCAACGCATAGCCGTGTGCAGCGGAAAATAAGTGGCAGACAGAAGATCGACTGGATTGGCGCGTCATCCAAAACGAGATTCGATAATTTTCAAAGTTTCCGCTCAGATCCTGAGAGTGCGACGCGCGACAAACGTTTAATGAGGTTTGTACACAAGGTTTACCGGTGGCAGGAGAACGTTGCGCGGTGATCGGGCGAGCAGAACAAATAGAGCTGGCTGCAACGCGGAAGTCACTGAAATGCGCAATTGGTCAGTTTTGGCGAATGCGTGGTGTTCATGAAAAGACTCCGTTCTTGCAGAGAACGAAAAGGAAGGCGCGTGCAAACAACAACAACAACGGCAAGGGGCCTGATTAGTAACTTTGTAAATTCGAGAATCAAAATTAGATGTCGTCACTAAACGGATGCTGCAGCACGTGTTATTTTCGTTTTTCCTCACCACAGGTCAAAGTAATAAATCCTGACAGATGATACGTTGGGCAAGGCAAACATGGAAATCAACGTAAGATTTGAAAAATCTTCAAATCCGTGCAACTGAAAGGTGCTTATAGAAAGATTCAGGAGTTTGCCAAATTTTAACTATCCAAGTCATTTAAACCTTTTTTTAAATTTCTGAAGAAACACCTTCCAATGAGCATTGCCAGTTTCTGAAACGCGCAAACGCCATAATTGTGAGTTAGTTGAACGTTTTTATAAAAACGCTTTGCAAAAGAAAGTTAACGAAAATTTATTCATAAAAGTAGTAAGCAAAGGAAGCTGAACGAATTTTTGAATGTTTCCCAAGGCGACCGGAGACCAGAGGAAATTGCGCACCATGTTCGTCGCCAAGTACGCGTTGCAGTTTAAAAATTTCAAATCAACGAGCTCGTTTTGAGAAGTTACATGAGCAATGACGCAACGTCGTTAGCGGCTCGCCGATCATGTGATATTGTCAAGAGATTTCCGAAACGCTTTTGCGCCAAAACACGGCGACTGTTTTAAGCAAACTGTGGCTCGTGACTAAGCGGCGAGGAGGACGCGATTTACGGCCCGAGCAAGTTCTGAGCAAAGGGGTAATTGAAATAGATTGGCGAAGAAGGCAGGGCGTTTTTTTTATTTTAAGCTGCAAGGAAACCCTAGACAGCTACCCGCGGAAAGCCTGTCAAAAACCTTAATGGATTTCAAAACGTGGTTTTGTTTATCTTTAAAATTATAAGCACAACGTAAAGCACAAGCGCGCTGGTTGGTAATTGGCTGGTTTTCCTTTACGAATTAATTACACTTCAACAGAGCTACAGCCAGGCAGGGTTAATCAAGAAATCGCAAAAAATAGGAAGCAAGCTTGCTTTTGAAATTTTTGGTTGAATTTAGCGAGGCAGCGGAACTATGGTCAACATTATCACATAAGATAAGACCATGAAGCATTCTTTTAATAGCAAACGTATGGACATACGACAATGTCTAAAGAAAAATTTCAAATGTAAAGGATGTCATAGTGTTAAATGCGTGATAGATAGGCTGACTGTACGCAAACTTGGTCTGCTTACGCACCGTCATAAAACCATCAAAACCCTCAGCACCTTCCATCTTGATCATAATTAGTTCATCCCTTCAACATTTTGTATTTATCTTATCACCAAGCCTGCAAGTTACAAAAATACATTCGTCGTCTGCGCCACAAGAAACACGGTCGGGTTTGTTTGCGTCACTGCGTGAATCGTGACGTCATCGCGACGAATCTTGGCCGTGAGTCAAAGTTTGTCTTAATAGCTAACTGCCTAGTTACTAGACAGAGGGCCAAATAAAGCGAAATGTGGCGGAATTCTTGTGACGTCTTGACAAGGCATTACTGTGGAAGCGAATCACAGTCTCAACAATAGCTTCATAAATTTTGCAATTACTGATTAGCAGCTTCGAGACAATGATTTAAAACACAAAAATGCTTGTTCATTTCTCTATTCACGAAAGCAGTCACCAAGGACAGTTTTTTCACAGGAGGTCAACTTCGAAATACCTCGCACGTTTGCTTCATGGAAGGGTTATAATGACCATTGTTACGGTTGTGTGTGTAACAACAAGGTGTTGCTGTCCCCGGTGTCAAGCGAAATATCTGACTTGCGAAATTTCTGACTTCACTCCATGTAAGCATGCACAGAGTAACATTCTACGTATCAAATACGCTGACAAAACTTATTATTCGGGCTTAGGGATTCGTGTTTAAGTAAGTGTGTCGGGATAGGGTTTGGTTTGGGTGAGAAAAAGAAAAATAATTTAGGTCAACAAATACGTCCGAAATATTTTCAATGGTTAAAGTTTTTCCCGTGCTGTAGCTTGTTGTGGGTACCTGACATCTAACCAAAATGGTTTAATTTACCCGACACACATCAAAAAAGTAATTACCAAACTTTATTCTCTTACTCTGAGAAGCAAAATAACTGAGAAACAATAACAGGTCAGAAATTTCGCAGTGGTCAGAAATTTCGCTTGACACCGGGTACAGTCATTTGCAGGTGACGCAGCGTGCTTTGAAGTTTGGAACAAAGACAAAAATCGAAATAATCATCAAACGATATCGAACGAAGCAGGAAAAGACCGCATTTAAACCAAGCAAGTAAACAAAAGCCCATAAAGGAAGTATTGATGCGTGTACTTTTGCCAACGACTCGTGTAGTGACTTCACCAATGCCAAAGTCGTTGGCAATTGCACATGTCAACAGCAATTCGCACTGCTTTCCTCGAAAAATAGTGCACACTGCGCAGAAGGCATTTCTCTCATTAAAAGAGTCAGTCAGCTGATTGCAAGCCGAATTCTATCCATCTTCAAAAACTTTGAATCACACAAAGAAAATTTCTGCTAGATTCTGTTCAGTGTGCTGCTGTGAAGGAATTACGCCTCGGAAAGAGCTACAAATGGGTCCACTACCAGCTGCCGCCAACATGTTGTTCAGTTCTGCTTTTGGTCCAGAACACAGTGCCCCGAAAAATCTGTATTTTAAGAGCACAATTTCGACTTCAGACTAACCAAGGTCAGGACGTTCAATTCAGCTGTGTCAACCAATCGGCGCTTCTCAACCAGTGACCGCACCCACTGATGGTCGGAGAAGTTCGATCAGAAGGGCCGCAAAACATCTCAAAACTTTACATTATTCTGGAATTAACTAAAGCTCTTCTTATCATGTGATTTTCTATTGATTAGATCGGCAAATCTTATGACACAAATGAGCAAGCTCAAGCATGAACAGTAAATTGCATGTGTTGTTCATATTTTGTTTATTTTCCATATTTCAAGTTTATCGCTGTTGTTTGACCGCATATCTTATCGTGGATTACGCAAAATATTTTCAGCAAAAGTGAGTCGCAAGCTGAAAAGGTTGAGAGCCACTGATTTAGATCAAGTCTTCTACTTGCATGAAGCTATCGTTTCCAATACTTCGCATGTTGCGATGTGCACTGTGCGCGTTTACGCAGTTCTTGCAAAGTCAAGCAAACACGCGTTTTTTGCACCAAGAAAAATGATTTCCGCTGTTGTTGCGTCATAATGCACTGCACAAAGTAGTTTCCTTCACAAGTGCAACGCACGTTGGTGCACCTTTCACTGAAAATAAAGTTACCCGAAAGTTGCCTGGAGTCGAAAGCTTTCTGGCCACAGCGGAGTAATGGAAACCGTTTCGCATGTTTCCATGTGAGTTTTTTTTATAAGCAATACTTGGCAGGTCATTGGCAAACGTGACTAGAGATAAACGCTTCAAAAGGCTAAAACACGGCTTGTTCTATAGGGCTGGATAACAAGAAACTGATCGCATACGACTTACTTTTGTATATTTCACCTCCAGACCAGGATTTGGTGGTGGGATCGGCCAAGGCATACACGCCGCGGCTTCTTTGGCGGGTGTTTGGGCAGCAGGTAAAGCTTGTTCTGGATGTTCTGTCATGACTGGCTCCATGTCTTATTAGGCAGCAATTATTGATATAAGATTTTTTTTATTTTGAGTACAACAACTGTAAACACAAGTGAAAGTTTGTTAATTTAAACCAAATGTTTGTGCTTTCGACTGAGACTCTTTAAGTACGCCTCTTGAACGAATGCGCTCAACACATTCGCCACTTTCTAAACCAACTTGTACTTCATCTCGTCACATAAAACCTTAGCAAGGCAAACTTTGCACCTTTGAATATCTTTTCACATCGATTTTTTTTTCACACCGAATCGTACGCTCCTAACATCAACTTTATTCTCTGCCGATTTGTCTTGTAGGTTAGTATCTAACAAGCGCTAGCGTTTTCATACAGTCAAAACATTCACCGTCGTTTCAGCTGAAGATATAGCGGTTAATAGCAGCTTGCCCGCGATTCGCTTTTTATATGTTCAACCCTCTCAGCGGTGCTACTTCCGGTCAGATTTACAAGTGTTAGCAGCCGCCGGTGAATATGGTGTCCGTTACCCTAACAGATTCACGTGGGTTTGGTAAAGCTTAAATATTAACTTGACAATGGTTTTTGTGGATTTAGCGTCGGTAGAAGAGACGGCAGCATATTTCATCATTTCACCGTTGACTTGCTTGCCTCCGCCGCGACGTAACGACAGCCCGGACTAGCGCTCCGTGTAATTCGTCACGGCTGCGGTTTTTCGCGGCTACTTTCTCATTCGCTTTGCAGACTTACTTTGCAGATAACAGAAACCGCGCCCGATTCCACACACCAGACCGAAAATTTTGTCGTACCGCACATAGTTATTGCAAAGTTACGAACCCCTAATCTAACGCACTAAACGCGTGAAATTAAAACTTGGCTTAGTCTTTTGAAGTTATTCAACTATAAAATCAATCAATATTGATATATTCTTTTGTTTCATATATTTCTTGCCACTATGCTAGTTTCTCAGTTCAAGAAACTCTATATAAACTTGATGGCTAGCGGGAGCACCACCTCGAATTCCATCAAATTTTCCTCAAAAGCTCCCTTGATCTGTAACAAAATGGGAGGGCCACTTCCTTTTGCAATTTGTATTTTTTTAAATTTCCAATTAAAACCAAAGAACGTAACTATCTTATTATTTCTTCAACAGAGCCAAAAAATAGTTGAAAGTATGAAAATATTTTGTAATGAATGGTCAATGCCTGTTTGTTCTCACGCTCTTAGTTTTGGCTGCTTTAGGTTCAATAAATTTGTTCTAGCATGTGCCTTGAAATTATAGAGGATTTTTTAATCAATATTCGCATACCTTAGATTTGCGAAGTCATAGGCATCTCATTTTTCGGCAATTGCTGCAAATGTTTGGAACAGAATGGACCCAAACCTAAAAGTTTATTGAAAACCTTTCAAAAACACCTGGAAAACTGAAATGCAACAAATTTGCCTTTGGAACTATTACTTTTCTTTTACCTTTTACCGTAATTACCACTTTGAGATATAGCACTGTTGCTCGGGTTGAGCATATTTCTATAAGTAGGCAAGGGTGCATCCCATGCAAATCAGCTCTTGTGACCAAGTCTGTTCAATAGGAATACCCAGAGGCGGGGATCGCACAGATCTCGAAGAGCGCATTTTGAAATGATCAGAGGTCTATACACAGTATTGACTTCACAGCGAATGGTCTCGTATGAACGAAAACTGCAGTTAGCATCCCGTGCTCCGAACTGACGATTACATGCCAGCCTCTGGTTAGTGTTTGTTTATCCGCAATATTAGCGGCGATGAAGCGATATCGGCAGCAGCAATTCTCCTTGCCAAGCGCAAGAAATCGTCGAATCGTGATAACGTCTAGCTGCTTTCCGCAAAAAGTGTCAAGCCACAGTGAAATTTTGTTCGGCGCCACCAGCTCGTGTCAAGCCTGTCCGCCTGTATTCCGAGAAGCAGCCAGAAGTCGGCGTCGTCGTTCAATGGCTAAAAATTTTGATTACAAGAACCTCCGATGTGATTCAAACATGCACAGCGAGCTCATGAGATGAATATTAAGGCGAGTTCCGCACGCGGAACTTCTCGCATGTGTACACCACAACCTTCGCACAAAAGATGCCATGTGCGTTTTTCAGCTCTGACCAAATCAAGCAAAATTTTCCTATGAATATTCGTTTAGTGCTCTGGAAGCTTTTTTGCTCTGAAGTGCATATTCATCGAATGTTTCTTCTGAAACCATGACTGCTAATCCGCCATTGTGTTTGAGCAAAACCATCTGTGGAAGCACTTTAGAAAAATTCGAAAATGTGCACTTTGCAAAAATGTAGCAACGGATTTTAGTATTCATGTTTATTTTTTGTCACAAAATGAGGTGGTGAGGTCTTATTTCTTTTCAGGGGGAAATTTTATCTCACCTCTCCGTTTCAAGTTTTTCACCCTCGAGCAGAACAATCCACCTGCAGGTTCAAAATTTTAAAACAGACTTTAATCTGAAAAGGTTCTGCGTCCTGAATGAAATCTTTTCAACATGTGCAGCAGAAAGGCATTGAGTGGGGTCATGTAAATATTAACATTAACATCCACAGGTTAAGAGAAAGTTCTACCTTCCTGGCATTGTGCTTTTCTGTTTTGCTTCAACGTCTTTGAAAACTACAATCATTGCACGCTTCATTTTCGAACTGTGTTGTAACCACCTTGTAGCCCAGTTGTAAACATCTCTCTCCTCATTGGGATAATTTAAAATAGCTTGTTTTTACGCAATGTGATCCCAATATGTAAAACAACCAAACTGTTAAAACTTACTGTTTACGGATGTTTTAAATTTACTTTAAAAACTAACATTATCGTTATTTTAAAATCCACTTGCTTATGAAAGCGACAGATTCACCTTCTGATCTAGACCGTTGCTAAAAAAGTTAATACTATCGGATTCAATCGGCAAAACGTTACTGGTTTCAGAAAACGTACTTGTTTCACTCTCCTCCGCGCAACGCCATCACACGAAACGCTCCCTGATCATAATTACCTTATCGGAAGTTTCGCAGATCTCTTGCAGCGTTCGGAAGCTGCATCGGCTTCAGCTTAGAGAAGAGAACATCAGACCACTGCCGTCGCGTGGCGCACTCCCGACTTAAATATAGCGGTGGCCTACATATTTGACGAAGTCGTTCGGCTTTCTTTCTTCACCTTACCTCGCGAAAAAGCTGGCGCGCTTTGCTGATCCAGCAACAATTCGCGCTTATGCTATACCTGGCAGTCAGTGGCTGAGCAGCGATATAGGCATGCGTGCCGCTGTCGAAGAACGAACTGTTTCGCCTTTCCTTGCTGGTCACTTTTGTGAGCACCGATTCTGGTTCCTCAAGTGAAAACTCCCCAGGCATACAGTTTTCTCCTGTTTGCTTTCGATCATTGCAAAAAGTTCCGTGTTTCAGATAGCGCCAACATCAAAATCAAATCTGAAGATTCAAAGTTTGACGACAGAAGTGTGGGTAGAAGTTTTATTTACTTGTTCAAAGACACACATTTCGCAAGTGAGTGCGTAAAAATCAATTGCGTTTGGTGTTTTCCACAAACTGGATGCTGTTTCATTTAGCTACAAATGCAGTCTCACGTAAAAACTTAAAAGAGTACTGCAGAGGATAAAACACCCGCAGTTCCTCGGAGAGAGCACCGCTGGTCTCCTTAACGGTAAGAAAGAATTTGTAGGCATCATAGCCATACTAACTACTTTGTTTCGATTAACCCAAAGTTGAGCATTGATTTTTTATGTCTCCGACGTTTGACACTTCATTCAACACCATTTCACATTTTGAACAAAAAATTATTCGCACGATTCGATTGGAAGCACATTTTGAAGAAACAATCTAGGAGGGTGGGTTCGAATACCGGTTCTGATCGACAACTTTGAAATTGGAACCGACCGAAAACTTCATAATCGACACTTCAATTCCAAATCGTTGCTGTGGTGATGAAAAAGCAAGGAATCATGCGAAGTGAAAATAAAGGCCAAGGGGTGAGGTGAGATAGAGCACGAGCTACTGGATCTAGGAGGGTGGATTCGAATACCGGTTCTGACCGACAACTTCAAAATTGGAACTGACCGAAAACTTCAAAATCGAAACTACAGTAGCGGCCAATTCGAAATCGTTGCTATGGTGATGAAAAAGCAAGGTATCATGCGAAGTGAAAACAAAGGAATCATGTGAAAAGTGAATAACACGCGATCACAGGACAAAACTAAAAACCCGTCAGCCTGGAATGTGTTGTGTTTATCCCAATTTTCAACTTTAACTTATTATCTACACATGCTAAGCTAATGAATTAAGAATAACGGTGGTGCAGCAAAAAATGTGAAGTATGCGATGAAATCAAACACGCTTTGACATCTTGCACGAGTTTGCATCTGAATCAGCGGGAAAATTTGCTAAAATAAAAAAACTATCTGTAATTTTGATTTTTTGTTTGCCTTGCTCTTTTTGTGGAAAGCACACATCGCAGATACGCTTTTTTTGGAATTTACCCTAAATCGAAGAATTTTTTACTTTTTCACATATATTTGGGCAGGACATGCTTTTTGACTGATTTATCTTTCCCTTGTGAGGAGCAGAAGTGCAAGCTCTGATTAAGGACATTGACTCTCACCTGTCAGCAGTTTCCAAACAAACATCGCAGCGAATTGATCGTTGCGTTTTTAAGTAAAATAGGCCTGGGTCCAGTGGTTCAACTGACCGGGAAAAGGTCGCGATCCTCCCTCCCTGACAAGCTAAATGTAAAAATGGGCCCCACTTTGCTAAATATCTCGGTTTTAATATTCTTTTAGTTTTCAGTAGGTTGTTGTTATTTGCATTTTTCAAAAATTTTTCGGAAACTTTTCCGGTGATTTCGGGTTTTTGTGTGGCCGTCCACATCCCACCATTCTCACGTTTTTCTGAGTGTTGGCTGGTGGGCCCCCTACAGTGGCCAGTGGGCCCCCTTTAGCTAAGTTTTCCCCTGGCTCAAACATTTAATTACGCTACTGCCTGTGTCACTAATAAAATCCTGCTACAGAAAGTCGACTTGATTGGATTTTAAAACTTTAAATGAATTGCACTATTTCGTAAATTCACGATTGTCATTTGTACAAGGGGAAGTGACGTATATTTCCTTGTGGCCTTGCTTACACAGCAATTGATACATGTACAAGAATGGCCGAGATTCTTATGAGAACCAAAGGTTTTATGCTTTTGCTGCACTTTACAACTCACATTGAGGTAACAGAATTGAGGCTGTTCAGCTTGTTCCAAACTTCACAGCCAATTTATTAGAACGATACAAGAAACATTTATGTCCACAACATAATCAGAAAAAAAATGTTGAAGATAATTTTTCAGTAAACATAAACTTTGCAATTTATGGAAAAAAATGAAAGGTTCAACAGCATTTGAAGTTGATATACTGCAAGCCACTACGAACAGTTGTGAAAACAACGCAATCCAATGATGCCAAATGCCAAACTGGTTGGAGGAGTAAAAGCTTGGCACCGCTTGTGTCAAAGAACTATGATTAATACAAAGATTACCACGTTCCGGCCGAGGCCAGGTCGGGACGTTAGTCACGGGCCAACAAGGCCTCTAGCAGAATTTTAGCGCTTGCGGTTTAGACGTTGCTCAATAGTGTGAGTTTCGCATCAGAATGGCGTCTTTTGATATTTTTTAGGAACACTTTGCATCTATAATATCAGCATTCCAGTTTACATACGCTTTGCAAAACTGAGCATTCTTTCAGTACATCTGGATACCCCATTTTGCGAATTCACAAATTTTGGTAGCTAATGCATTTTATTTCAACCGAGTTGCCCAACAAGATTGAGTCTGTTGACCGCCCACGACTGAATTGTAGAGTAATTTTTATCAAGGATTTGTCAAACGTTTTTCAAATTATAATCGCCTTTACTTTGGCAAAGCCATTTGAGCAAAGAGGCGGATTGGAGCTTGCGAAGCATGCGATATATCGCCAAACAAGTCCAATAAACAAATGCCGTAAATCTTAAAACCTATTTTGGATACTTGAATAATGAACTACGTCTTCATTTCTTTCAAAAAGTTGCAAAACGTTTTGGGTTGACAAATAAACACCCACAGTGACATAAGCGTGCTCTTACCGATCCAAGGAAAGGCATGTCTTAATGATGCTCTTTGAAAACCATACCGGATACTTTTACGAAAGAAGGTTGTTAAATTTATGCATGTGGTGTTCCTAAGAAATGCTTAGTCGTGAAACGATTCCACAGAAACGGCTTTTCAAACAGTTCCAACAAAACTGCTGATTAAAAAGAGGTTTCTTCTCTTCAGGCAACTTTTCAATGTTCATTGAATGGTATAGCAAGCTCTTTGCTATAAGTCTGTATCATGTTATTAAAAAATTTGCACCAAAAAATCATGAGCTAACACATTAGTTTCGTTCAGAAAATGTTTGAAAGTGATCATAGTCACCATTAGAGCCGTGCTAGCGCCTCAGACGAATTTTTTTAAATCTTTTATTGTTTAAAAGTAATGACAACTCGTGCATCTACCATGTGCATAAGAAGAAGCATTTTTCAGTTCTGCAGAGCACGTCACGTTTCAAGAGGCTGTTGATGGCAGGTGAATAACTGTAGGGTTTTTCTGGGAAATTTCTGAGAAAAATAAGTCGTCAACCAGAGCTGGATGTCCGGCCGGGCTATTCGAGTTCGTTTCGGTTCGGTTCGTTTCAGTTCGGTTCTGGTATGGTTCGGGTAGGACATAAGAAATAAGTTTGGATCTTGAGGTCAATTGCGGCGTTGATGTAGTGGTGTGTTGCAGTATGTAATAATGTATATAAGCAAATGTGACCGAACGTTCACGCGTACAAGAGTGTCGACGGAAAACCGAGCGGTTACAGCATCTCTGGCTTTTTGGCGACAAATTCAACTGGAAATTTCGTAGCCTTTGTAGAGTTGATCGGGCGTTGTTTGCAGTACAGCGCTCAGTGAGAACGAAATTTTCTGATGGAGTTGGTTGTATAGTCGAAGAGACGCTGACAGGGTCCGTTTCACGTTTATCTGATAGAACATTTGAGCTTTTAGACATACTTTGAAATTTCTATTCGTTTGGACTAAATGTTTCTACAAGACGCTCCCTCACGGCGCCAGTCCTTGTTGAAGCAGTAGAGTGGATAAATTCCGCAACAAAGAATGAAATCAACGATAAAAAGTAAGCTGCTCAATTCAGCCATAATTTAAATGCAAGGATTCATTAAACTTCAAGCTTAGGTATTTTGCCGATTTTCACTTTGGTGTAAATTCAATGCCCAAAAAATCTCTTCTGCAGTTTCTACAGACTTTTTAACAATCAGACCCTATTTGGATCCGCTGCGTCGGATTCATTCAAACCGGTTCTAATCCGATTCTAACTCTGTCTTCAACGAACTGTATAAATGTCACGGTATTAGTTACTGCAAAAATTTTATCGCAAAATTTGTGTAAAACAGAAAGGATTAGAGAAACAGAATATCTATTAAATTTTAATATGGCAAAGTTTCTACAAGTTTTTCTGTCTTTAACTGGAATTCACTTACTTTCCCGCCTTTTACGGAGAGACAGAAGCAAAGCATTTCGATTACTGTTCGAATTTTTTGCTAATTTCAACTTTGCCTTAAATTTGAAATGCCAATCAAGAACAATTGCTCGTTAAAAATCCGGTACGTTGAACAAATAAAGAATATATTTCAAAGCATCACGCTTGCTGACCCGCATGGCGAGGATGGCGATATATGCTTCACAAAATTGTGGTAAGCTTTATGCAACAAGGGCAATAGTCAGGTACACCCGACACGAAAAGCTGGCAAATTGTCTTTGAATGTCCGGTGACTAGTGCTGAGGTTTCCCGGTAATCTCTTTCAGAATGAAGCTGGGAAGCTGTCAATCAAAAACCAGAGATTTGTTGTTGAAAACTGAGCAAGGCGAAACGCCGCGCGATAACATCTGAAGCGATTTGATCGCCTTCTCTGGGCATTTCTCTCGGCTCAGACGCCGTGTGTTTGTTGGACACCACAGCTCATCCTCTTAAGGCATCGCCTGGATGCGGTAAGCCAAACTGTCAAAAACTAACTTCCCAGCTTTAAAATTTTGGCATCGCCACAACTATGCGCTTTGCGTAACAACCAGGCAGTAACAAGCGTCGAGCGGCTGGTCAGTCGCGGAAGCGACTTGTCGTCGCCATGTCCACAATTGCGATCGGTCGATACCGCCGCTCTGAAACCTGTCGAAATTGCTCGGAGCGGTAACAAGCAACATCCGCGTTGACGTTTCCTTCCGACCGCGGAAATCGCACCGAGTCACCGGGCCGTGAGGACACGAAGTCCCGACCGCGCCGTCTTCTCACAAGTTTGAGGAAATGGGTTGGTTCTATGCAGCTTATCGTGGGGAAGTCTGATAAGTCTGAGTGAATACACTTCAGTAAAAGTTCTGTTGTAGAAGGACTGAAACGGTCTTAGAAGTTGAATGTTGCCAAACAATGGGCGAATAAAAGTGATTTTGACTACGAAAAAGATTCTGGGACTGGCTGTGCCCTTCTCAAGAAACCTGGTAAAACTTCTGTCGGGGCGCTGGAAGAAAGAAGGGCTTTGGACTGTTCCTCTCCAGGGCCTTCATAAAAAACACGAAATCTGAAAACAAATTCATGATTAATTGAAGCACGATGCATTACACATTAGCCACAAATAATACAGAATAATGTATTTGCTAGATTCCTATTTTTGTCTTTATCCACAACGATCTGAGAGATACAACACACGGGGGATCTTCTTTACGACTTTCGTGAATATCACCACTTTTCTTTCAAAATATGTTGAATTATATGACGAGCTGTTTCTTGTAAGTTTGTGTGATCTGAATCGAACTTTTTCATATGGTAGATCAATCTACAATTAAAAATATGCATATTTTGTAGCAGGACTTCACAGCTACTCAAAAAGTTCAAGTGACATGAAAAATTGAACATTTTCATTGCCAATTAAAAAAATTTACTAATCTAGTTTAAAACACTGAAAAGTTATTTTAAACTTTTCAAGGGCTACCCTTTCCTGCTTTCAAGGCGCTTTGTTTTTAGTTGCTTTACAATAGAAAACAACGTTAGGTGACTTGGATTCGAGCTCTTTTCTCCAATTACAATCCCTGCTAGCGCATCTGTCCGATTAAGGCGTCTGTTGCAAGTGCAGTATACACTTTCATCTTGTGACACGAAAGCACATGACAGGAGTGCGATTGCTTCACTTTACAAGAAGTAATCAACTGCTCGTAGACTCTGCAAGCTTCAGATGAAGATCGCTTTATCAACAAATTTTTACTGAGGATTAATTATAGCTCGCATGTGCAGAGGAAACAAATCGTCGTGACTTACAAGCACCGTGTTTCCCCGATAATAAGACCTAGCGTGATTTTTGAGGATGGTTTTAGTATAAGCCCTACCCTTAAAATAAGCCCTAGCTGGCTGGTGACGACAAAACTTCCCTAATCTCAGCCAATCACATCATTCGACGCAAACACGCTTCACTTTCACCCATGGCCTGCAAGATATTCCAGAGGATGATGACATGATTGTTTTTGAACAAACTGTTGTTAACGGGTTTCTGAATAAAAAACATGTTAATGTTGTGTAAATGTAGATGGTTTTCGTAATTTCTGTTTATTTAGAAATCTCTTAATTTTTGCTTTGTAACTTCATTTTTTGATATATCAAAATAAGACATCCCCCGAAAATAAGCCCTAGTGTAAATTTAGGAGTGAAAATTAATATAAGCCCTGTCTTAATTATCGGGGAAACACGGTAGCCGGATTAAAATACCCAGAATTGTGCAGTTTGTGGAAAGCTGTTCAGGACTGAAACAATTCGTTATATTGTTGAATGGAAGGAAGTATTGTCAAGACGCTCACTTCTTTAACACGTTTGTTTTTCTTTGGCACGAATACAATGCACACGTCAGTTCACGTAATTTTGCTTTCTGGAAATTTTGCATTCCCAAAATGCTTGACAAATCTCTTCTACAGCTTGGTACCAAAATCTAAACCGAACAAGCGTTCTTGACCGGGTGACTTTCACCATTTGCTGTAAGGTTGCCTGATTGCAGTAAACACAGAAGAATGTAGCAATTTCAACAAGTATCGCTGACTTTGTTAAACCCCAGCGATTTGATTGAGGGAGCACTTGCTTGCTGTTGAGTCGTGTGTTCAAGACATGGACAGCTTTTGTCTCGAACGTACAAGTTCGCCACTTGACGTGCTAATTGGCGTGGACTTAAAACAAACCAACTGAGATGAAGACCTGAAGAGCTTTCAACCTGCCTTTGTTTCCGTATTCGAAGTATTATGCTTTCAAAATAGAACAACGTTATGGCTATTTTGGGACGAAAGCTGATCTTTTGTTTGACAAGCTGAAAACATCTGTTTCAAATCAGTGCATCGTCGGCGACAAGTAGCGGCATCCAGAACAGAGCAATGATACCGGAGTGAGCCGAAAAAACAAGCACGTCTACGAAATCTTTGATGAATAGGTCGTTGCGCAGCTTAGCGCCAGAAAAACAAGAACTTTTTACCATGAAAATTTGTAGCCACCCCATGTACACAACAGTTAGCTGTGCTTTCACAAAACCATTACAAAAACGCGTTTTAAGATTTTTGGTCTTCCGTACATTTTTATAAAGGAAGTTTTTAATTCTATTTGTTTCATAAGCAATATAAATAATCTATTGTACTTGAAGCAGGCATTTGAAAATGACTAGAAACAAGTAGCATGTTCGTATCGCTGAAGAGCATGATCACTGCTTTCTTTTTTGCGGCAACAGACGTTTGTGGCAGTATACTGGACGTTAGCCAAAAGAAAGGAGGAAACACATTTTTGTCACAGTTCAAACACTGAGCGGTCCTTAACTCGTTTACTCGCTGCAGCAGATGACTGCTGCTTTTGCAAGTTTGCTTACAACTTTCAAGAATTCCAAAAAAACTGGGATAAAAACTACTGAAGCAAAATTTGACAAGATTTTCGAAGTTTAAAAAATATTTCGAAAGAATTTGGTTTCAACGCAAATGACAATCAGCGTCATCGTCAAAAAACATAAAAGGACCAAAAAGTTTTCCCTGCTTAGTTATTTTGTGGTTGCGTAACTATCGCACGAGGTATATTTTCTTTGGCGTAAAAAACGAGTAGCTGTTCTTGTCTGCTTTCGCACATCACTGCAAATGAAATCAACACCCATTCAGGGGTCGGAAGAGCAGTTTGAAATCACGCCAGGTTCAGTGATGGCTGTGTTTGTTCATCTATACTTTTGCGGGAATTTGTGACCCATACCGTTCTTCCATGACCCTTGCTGACCTGCTGTATGTCATCTCACTGCGCGCGCAGTGCCATAGCTTCCACAGTGTGAACTGTTTGTCCGTATGGGTGTTCACCGTTTCAAACTGCACTCGTTTTATAAAAAGCTGTTGACAAGTTCCTCTCAACCATCACAAATTTAAGTCATACCGAAAAAAGTGCCAAGTCAGCAAATTCGTCGCACCTGTGTTATTAAAACATGAAATTGGACCTCCTTAGTTGTAAGTTTCAATAAACTGCATACTCGATAAATTTACCGAATTAAACATGAACACAAAGCATCACTACTGAAGCACTAAGACTTAGTAAAAATAAAAACTGGGATCCTACTATGTCATTAGTCGTTTAGTAACATCGAAACCATTTTGTTGCAATTGTCTTAAAATTTCTTCATAACGTTTTTTCAAATAAACGTAACTGTCTTTCAATGCCGTTTATCCGACAACGTTTCCTAATCAAAGGAAGGGGAAAATCTTTTTTTAATTTGTTTCTATAAAAACAAACCGTTTATTCCAAATTCAAATGTTGCACTGTAAAACGTGGAAAAGGTTTGTTTCTGCTCTTTATATTTCAGCATACCATCCGCTAAAATATTAGCTTAGACATTTGCTGTTTTCACTGTTGCGCTGTAATTTCACGGGAGTTTGAAACTAAGCCTATGTTTGTCGCCTACACTGTGGTTGCGAATGACGCAGATTGTTGGGTGTTGCAAGTAAATTCTTCAAACGATTTATTATTCCAGTGGCGTGCCTCACTTATTGATTCTGAACTGGAGGGATTTTGATGAGATTCATCGGTTCCCGTACCTGTTTTTTAANCTTTAAT